>Ga0209013_10000943_pt1 | contig 26743 bp, 23 predicted proteins | sample Cruoilmetagenom2_FD_187291 | JGI IMG/M metagenome (GOLD analysis project Ga0209013, IMG submission 187291) | Oil polluted marine microbial communities from Coal Oil Point, Santa Barbara, California, USA - Sample 2 (SPAdes) (version 2) | ecosystem: Environmental > Aquatic > Marine > Oil seeps ...
CATTATTAGGGGCTTCAAGAAGGTTCAAGATGTTCAGTTTCTGTCGGATATTACGCTTAATACAATCTATGGATGGCTTGAACAAATGTCAGTGTCGAACCAAACAAAGCTGACTAGACTTAAGGCATTAAAATCATTTTTAAGCAAGTGTTTCAATAATGGGTGGTATGAGTCAAAGTTTTGGCTAGTGGTAACGGTAAAGGTAGATAAGAAGGTTAAAAAGGGAGCTGAGGAGAAGGATATTCAAATCTTATTGTCACTGTTAGATTTAAATACGTTTATAGGCTTACGTGATGCAGTGGCAATACTTACAATGTATAAAACAGGCATTCGAATCAATACCTTAGGACAACTAGAGGAGAAGCATATCGATTTCGATAACATGGTTATTAACCTTGATGGTGCTATTCTAAAAAATCATCAGTTATTAAAATTGCCACTCGATAATCAATTACTTAAGTTGCTACAAATACTAATTCAGCAAAATCAAAAGATACGAAGTCACTATAATGAGCAGAATAAACATGTCTTTATTTCAACTAAAGGAACATCGTTAAATACAAAATCAACAAATAACGCAATCTCAAAGCAACTGACAAAGTATAGTAAACGATTTGGCTTAACAAACATCAATGCACACGCCCTTAGAAGGGCGTATGCGAAGAATTTGTTGAACAAGGGGGCAAATATCGCTCTCATCTCCAAAGCGTTGGGACACTCAAATTTGGAGGTTACAACACAGTATTTGGATTTGGATGTCGAAGAGGTAGTAGTGAGTTTGAGAGATTTTTTATAAAAGAAAGGCAAGATATGAATGTAAGGTAACTTTAAAGTTAATGGGCACGGGTTCGATTTCCGCCGTTTTCATTGAAAAATGGCAGATAAAATGAGTCATATCAGCGTCATCGAGTAATGCTATAACTAAACAGTTATGCAACTATGCTAAGCGTTACGGGTTTAATAATATCAATCCACACCCTATGCACAGGGGATATGCTAAGAGCCTACTAGACAAGGTTGCAAGCATCGTCCTAATTTCACAAAGGCACTAGGTCACTCAGGTTTAGCGTAACAACGCAATACCTATATATAGATATTGAAGGAGTGGCATCGAACTTAAGAGATTTTCTATAAAAATAGAAGCGGCTAAGTTAATCAATTCACCTTATTGGAATATAGATATTTGAAATAGTTTTTATTACAAAGGATGCTCCATTGAATATGGCAGTGGTTTGAGGTATTGAAAATGATTCCCGATGAATTAATGATGAGCAAGTACAAAATAAAAAAGGTTTGGTATCTTTAAAAAAGAAGATAGTATTGCAATTGGGTTTATTCTTGCTTTTACAGGTGAATGTTCAGATGAAAAATGGTTAGTAGTAATCACGAATCGTGGGAAGTGCCTGAAGTATTATTATTAAATGCTAGTTGTACTGCAATTAAGATAATAAGAGATACTGAAATTTGGAAAAGAGTATGTAAGGTTTTTCCGACTAAAAGCTGATGTACTAAATTTTGAAGTAATGGATTAAATGCAAATCAATACAATAAAGGAAATAGATAGGGCTATAGCTTGTCATGAAATATGTTTTTATCAATTGAGATACAATCGCGATGAAAATGGTGCGATTTATAAAATAGAGTAGGGGCGATAATATGATTACATCACTATCATTAGATTCTTTTAATCCTGGAAAGGAGTACAAACGTTCAGAAATACACGATATATTTGGTGGAAATAGGCAGAGAGGAATTTCAGTTTCTAAAGACAATCCAGTTATTTTTATATTTAGTGGAAAGTCTGGGGTGAACTATGGTTACGAAGACGGTTGGCAAGATGAAACAATATTTTATTATACGGGTGAAGGTCAAGTAGGAGACCAAGATTTTAAAGAAGGTAATAAAGCATTGAGGGACCATTTAGTAAACGGTAAGAATTTACTCCTCTTTGAGAAAAGTGAGAAAAGTGGTTTTTATGAGTTTATAAATCAATTCAATTGTACTGGATACCATATTAAACAAGGGCCAGACAAAAATGGACAAACTAGAATGATTATCAAATTTGAACTTCAGGTAGTAGATAGCCCTAAAAGTGAAAATGATACTGATGAGTTTGTCGATGAAATCAACAACAAAACTCTTGATGAACTTCGTCAATTAGCACTAAATACGGTGAACACCACTCAAAAAGCAAACCTACAACTAAGAAAAGTAATTGTTCGAATAAGGGCAGCAGCAATTAAAAGATATGCCCTCCTAAGAGCAAATGGAATTTGTGAATCATGTAATAAGCCTGCACCGTTTGTAACAGTAAGTGATTCTCATTTCCTAGAAGTCCATCACCTAAACAAACTTTCAGATGGTGGATTAGACCATCCAATAAATGTTGCTGCTGTTTGTCCAAACTGCCATCGAAGAGTTCATTATGGAAAAGATGGTATAGATTATAACAATAGAATTAAAGAATTAGTATTGAAAAAAGAAAATTATTTATTCAATCCAAAACAAAAGTAATTTAAAAGTATTAAGGGAACATTGTCTAATTTTTCGAGTTAGCAGGAACTTATACTAACGACACTTTAGAAAGGAGGAGTTTCAATCGCAAAGCTTTATTGTAATGCAAGGTAGAAATTATCATGAAGAAAAGGAATTAGGTATTATTTGGTCCCATAAGGAAGATAAAGGTGGTACTGTTCCGCATTCTTGGCATCGTATGGAAGAGGTACAGAAGGGCAATCGAATCTTTCACTATGTAAAAGGTTTGATTGTAGCAATTAGTGTTGTAAATGATGATTTTCAAACTGCCCCTAAACCTTCTATTCCTCAAAATCATAGAGGATTGAATGACGATGGCTATTTAGTGAATCTAGAATACTATGAGTTAGATGTGCCTTTAAATGTTAGAGCCATTTTTAATGAAATTCAACCACTTCTTCCAATCAAATATTCCGCTTTTCAAGAAAATGGAGATGGCAATCAAGGCTATTTATATCCTTGTAATGAGGAACTGGCTTTAAAGCTTTTAGAACTTATTAGTATACAGAATGTTTATGCTCCAGACAAAGAACAATTAGAATTTTCAATAGATGACATAAAAAGAACAGAGCGAAATCCGCTAGCGGCATTAATAGCTGAAACAGAGTCAGAAGCAATGATGAAAATCCGCCGAGGGCAGCAACAATTCAGAAAGCATTTGATGCCATTATGGAACAATAAATGCCCCTTATGTGGGATTGAATTAGATGTGCTCCTTCGAGCAAGTCATTCTAAACCTTGGAAGGATAGTTCTGACCATGAACGAGTAGACCCGTTCAACGGAGTCCTATTGTGCTGCAATCATGATGCTCTATACGATAAAGGTCTGATTACTTTTGATAGCAAGGGTAAAATATACATTTCAACCAGAATAACTAAAGAAAATTACTCGAAATATGGATTAATGGAAGGTTTTAAAATCCCTAAATATCCTAATAATGAAATATATTTCAAATGGCATAAACGAAATATATTTGTAGATTAATAATCATGAATAAACCCTTAGTAAATACTTTTTCCAAAGGAGTGAAGGTAGTGCCGATTGAAGATGCAGAAATATTAAGCCGTTCTTGGACAATTGTCTCTCCGAGAGTTGCAGTGAAAGTCATGGATAAGTCAGCTTTCTTACATCATGGAACGGGTATTCCTATAGATATTAGAAGATTTTTTGATATAGAGGATTTTGAAAGTGGTCAAAGGAAAAAATTAACTTTAATATATGAAGATAAACAATATGATGCAAGCATTGTCTTTGATAAAATGGAAAAACCTCGTTCAAGACTGTTCTGGTCTATACCTCTGTCTAATGTACTTAAGTTGAATTTTAATAAAGAATATCTTGCTTTTATGAATAGTACGGAAATAAAGAATGAATTGAAAATGAAATTTGTTAAACATAGTAACCAAGAGTATGAGATTATGGTTGCTGAGGAATTTAAACTAAGGGATTTACGTATATCAAGTGGTGAATTTAATTTCAGTACCTTTAATAATTCTATGCAAAAAAGAGAGTATCAAAAAGGAAAGGAAACGAAATTTTATATACTCACTGTTAAAGATGCACTAAACATCCAACCTCCTAACCCAACTTATTCTTATAGTGTTTATATACTTGAGAATCATATAGTAGTTTCAAGTAAAACTATCACAAATCGAGACAATAAAAATTTATTAACTTCTGCAAAACAAGAAGGTGTGCAACTTTTATTAGAGTATAATCCCAGTGTTAAAGTAGAAGAAACCACGTTGGTCCATTATAAACAAGATAGACCAAACGGTGAGCCATGGCAGAAGGATTTATTTTCTATCCTACATGGACTATTCAATTCACAGAAGAGAATTAACTATGTTCTCAAAATGGCAACTGTATTAGAAGACTTAGAAGCAGAGAAAGCAGAGGAAGATACCTTCTATAGTGAAGGTGCAGTTATAAATTTCTATGGAAAAAGATATGAACGAAAACCTGCGATTAGACAACGTGCTATTGAAATTCACGGTACCAAATGTGTTGCATGTGATTTTGACTTTGATAAAAAGTATGGAGCACATGGTAAAGATTTCATTGAAGTTCACCATTTTAAACCACTTAGTTCAATCGGAGTTGAAGTTGAAATAAATCCAGAAGAAGACCTAGTACCGTTGTGTTCAAACTGTCATCGTATGATTCATAGAAAAAAAGATAATGTATTGTCTATTGAGCAGTTAAAAGAACTAATAAGAAATAATGATGGAAAAATCATACACTAATAATGCATCGTAAGAAAACTAATTGATGAATATATTATGTATTTTTATACAAAAAAATATATACATTCCATAAAAGGAAATATTAGGAGGTGTTTAAAGTGATTTCTAATGTATTAATCAATAAGTACAATATCCAAAAAGTATGGTCAACATTGAAGAAAGAAGAAAGTATTGTTATAGGGTACATTCGGGCATATCTAGGGGAGTGTGCCGATGGTAAATGGTTGGTGGTAATCACAGACAATTCTTGGCAAGAGTCAGAAGTGTTCATAAAGAATACGAGAGTCACTGCAACGAAACATATTAGAAAACGAGGATTCTTTACTAGGATGCACAAAATTTATCCCAAGAAATAAAAAATAGGGTATAGGAATATCAAACACACTATTACCTAGTATTTATTACCCTATGCTACAAAAGAAAATTACGAGAATAATAAGCTGTAATTAAAGTTAAATGAAGCGCCAACAATCCCAACTAGTAGAAGTTTTACTGTAATCTAGGTTAGAAGAAAGCATCTATATAGGTGCTTTTTTCTTTTGAAAAATAAAATAAATAATGTAGAAATATCCACCTTATGGTAATCTGATTAAAATATTATTACCAGATATGCCACTAATAAATGGACTTATCGCCAATAATGCATAAGGAGACATTAAGTAATGTTTGATTTTTTAAATTCAGAAACTAATCTATTTAATTCAATGGCATTACTCTTAGGCGTTTCTTTTTTTGGAGTTCTATTTCTTTCATTGGGGTTTGGAAAACTTCTTCTATTGTTAAAGGTGCCAAGGAGAGTTGTACAATCAATAATTAGTCTTATCGGAGCCTTTTCCTTTATATATGTTGTTGTGTTCTTGGGAGAAAGATTTTTATAAGAAATTAAAAATCCAAATGAATACAAGTATTACTTCTAGGAGGATTTTTTAAGAAATGAGTAAAAAGCTAAGGATTGAAGACATGCATTTACTAGCGTTATCTCGCGGAGGAAAGTGCTTATCAAGAAATTATATAAATAGTAGCACTGCTCTTAAATGGGAATGTATAGAAGGTCATCAGTGGTTGGGTGTTCCAGCAAAGGTTAAGTTCGGAAGTTGGTGTAAAATATGCTCGGGAAACGTAAAAAAAAGTATAGAACAAATGCAAGAGTTAGCTGCTAACCATTGTGGAAAATGTATTTCTATGGAATATGTTGATAATCAGAAACCGCTTCAATGGACTTGTAAGGAGGGGCATTTTTTTACAGGTTCATATTCAAGTGTTATGCGGTCTATTGTAAATGGGGGATTTTGTTCAGTCTGTGGAAGACTTAGAGGTGCTGAGAAACGAAGGAACACGATTGAAGAAATGAGAGAACTGGCATCTTCAAAAGGTGGTGCTTGTCTATCTGATAACTATTTTAATGCTCACCAACTTCTAACTTGGAAATGTGCTAATGGACATACATTTGATATGAATGCTAATGCCGTAAAAAACGGTCATTGGTGTCGATACTGTCATTTTTATCTTAATGAAAATAAATGTCGGTATATATTAGAAGGGCTTACAGAAAAACCATTCATGAGTACTAAGAAGGTATTAAATGGATTAGAATTAGATGGCTACAATAAAGAGTTAAATGTTGGATTCGAATATAACGGTATCCAGCATTATGAGTACATAGAATTTTTTCACAGAACATATGAGGGATTCTTTAAAAGACAAGAATATGATGACCAAAAACACCATTTATGTAATGAAAAAGGGATTAAATTAATTGTTATACCCTATACCATAACAGACGACACAGAACTTGTGTCATTCATTTATGATAAGTTAGAGGATTTTGGTATTAAACCACTAATAGAAGTAGAGTTTTTTAACTTTAATGGATTATATGGAAAGTCACCAATGATAAAAGAGCTTTCAGACATTGCTATTGCTAGAAGCGGGAAATTAATATCTAAGAGATACCATAACAACAAAACAAAACTTGTATGGGAATGTGAATACAGTCATCAGTGGGAAATGCGCCCAAACGATATTAAGAATGGTCAATGGTGTTCCACTTGTAACGGTAGTCATAAACTAACCATAGAAGAAATGAATCAAATTGCCAGAGAAAGAAATGGAGAATGTCTTTCTACTTTTTATGTAAACAGTAGAGAGAAACTAAGGTGGAGATGTGCAAAGGGTCATGAGTGGGATGCTGCTCCTGAGGCGGTTAAACGAGGTACTTGGTGTGAGATATGTGTTAAGCAGGAAAATGGTATAAAACAAAGACTTACGATAGAAGATATGCATTCCATTGCTAAAGTCCGTGAAGGGAAATGCTTATCAGAAGAGTATTTAAATAATCATACTCATTTGTTGTTGGAATGTTCCTATGGACATCAATGGGGGGCAAATGCTAATAACATTAAAAGTGGTACGTGGTGTCCTCGTTGTAAACATAAAAAGGATAAGACAACAAAGAAGACAGAACAGCTTAGTTTGTTTTAGAAGAAATGGATTTGTATTTGATTTGAAACTCGAAGAAGTAACTTAACAAAAAACTCCAACATCTATAAAGATGTTGGAGTTTTTGCAATATTTATCACTCGCATGCCCATCCATCTTTATCACGGTCCATTTTGGATTGATAAGCTGGATGGTCTTGCGCTACACCACTAGGATATGTTCCTCTTAAGTCTGTGCAATTTTGAAAGTATTCCCTTTGTGGAGCAGCAGCAGCCTTTTCAGCAGCGGCTTTGTCAGCAGCAGCTTTTTCGGCAGCGGCTTTGTCAGCAGCAGCCTTTTCAGCAGCATCTTTGTCAGCAGCAGCCTTTTCAGCAGCGGCTTTGTCAGCAGCAGCCTTTTCAGCAGCGGCTTTGTCAGCAGCAGCCTTTTCAGCAGCATCTTTGTCAGCAGCAGCCTTTTCAGCAGCATCTTTGTCAGCAGCAGCCTTTTCAGCAGCGGCTTTGTCAGCAGCAGCTTTTTCGGCAGCGGCTTTGTCAGCAGCAGCTTTTTCGGCAGCGGCTTTGTCAGCAGCAGCCTTTTCGGCAACAGCTTTGTCAGCAGCAGCCTTTTCAGCAGCGGCTTTTTCAGCTTTTTTCTTTTCTTCATCTTCTTTAAGGTTTGAAGTAACTTGTTTATCGACTTTTTCTGTTGCAACTAACTGATTCACTTCATTTTTAACGACTTTATTACTTGAATCATCGCTACTGATAGTTGCAACACAACCAGTAAATGAAAGGAGTACCCCAACAGTTAAAATGGCAGGAATTACTTTAGATTTTACCTTTAACTCTTTGTTTTGTTTAAACTCATATATTCCCCAAACAACAATACCCACTCCAATAAAAAATAGAGGAAAGTTAAATATCAATATTGCTATTATGATTAACAAAAGAATACTAAAACAGCCCATCTTCATTATAGTTCCTCCACTAATCGAAAACCTTTAGTTTTCAAATATTTCATATTATGTTTAAACGTTTCAATAGTTTCAGAACAATCGATGGCTTCAAAAATTAAATCATCAAGATTATTTTTCTCTACAATAGTTGAAAGGATACAACCTTTAATTGGCGGCTCATCCGCTTGAGAGTAGTCATATACATTAATTTTTACACTTTCAACTGGAAGAATTGAGAAGATTTCTCTTGCAATACGGATTACACAGCTACAAACATAATCTTGATATAAGAGGAGGTACCGTGTTTTGAGCATTTCTTTCTTCGATAATTTTTTTGTTGGAGTTAGAGTGATGACCTCCTTAGGAACAACCTCCTTATTCCCAATTATTAAATTTGCTATAAGGTCATTTTTTTCATTAATTTTTAAAACTACCTTGCTTCCTAAAGTAAAGATATCTTCAAATGGATTATATCTATCAAGTGCGGAAATCCAAGCATCTTTATCATTATCAATAACTCTTTTAGCTAATTCTATAATTTCTTTTTTTTCTTCAAATAATGATTGGTCCAACATACGTGCTTCCATTAACTTTGTATTCAATATTGATTTTCTTGCTTCAGTTCTATTGAAGAGTTTATCTCTCCATGAAGGGATAAATAATTCAATTTCTTTATTCACTTCAAGACCATTTGGTCCTTCTTCATCCTCACTTGAAGTGAAACTCTCACTAAGTATAGACTGCCAATCAACAAAGTCTTCAGATTCTAAATGAACGGAAGTTAGCATGTTAACGTGTGCATTATATTCTTCTACCCGTTGTAAATTATTGGTTTGTTCAGGAGAAGAATATTGTTGAGAAGTTGGATTTTCTTGTTTAATTGGCTTATTTACAGATTCATACGCAATTCTTTGTGGTCTTTTTTTTCTAGAGCTTATTTGTTTGGAATATGAAATCCCTGTCCCTGGAATACCAACAGTTGTTCGAACACCTCGACGACCAATATTTACTGAGGCTCCACGAGGACCTGCAGAAAGACTCATCCCCCTTTTTCCAACGTTTAAATTTAAACCAGGTGCTATTTTTATTCTTTTTCTAAAATTCAACCCCATAAAGGTTAACCTCCTCAGTGCTATTAATACTAATATATCAACATATTTCGTGAAAAAGAGACTTTCGACAAATTTAGACATAAATAAAGACTGAACTTTACTAGTAGTTCAGTCTAATTGGTATTCGGCTTTTTAGTCTTAGCGTAAATAGTTGAGCGAGGAACACCAGTCATTTTTACGATGTCATTTACACTCAATCCTCGCTTATCTCTTTCAGTAAATAGACTTAATGCTTTCCTTACTTGCTTTTCATCCTGTCCTCTTCTCCCCATATGTTTCCCTTGTGCTTTTGCCCGTTCTCTTCCTTCAGCAGTCCTATCATTGATTAATTCACGTTCAAATTCTGCGATTGCTCCTAACATAGAGAACATCAACTTACCCGAAGGGGTAGTGAAGTCAATCTTTTCTTTGATAAATACTAATCCGATGCCTTTCGCTGTTAAGTCTTGTGCAATCTTGTGTAAATCAAATGTGGAGCGTGCTAATCTATCCAATTTATACACTACCAATACATCTTCTTCACGTAGATAATCTAGGGCTTTTTTTAGTTCAGGTCTATCTGTTTTACTACCGCTATCTTTCTCCTTAAAAATCTTATCACACCCGTATTTCGTTAATTCCTCCAACTGTAAAGACAAGTCCTGTCCTTTTGTGGATACTCGTGCATAGCCAATCACAGACATATACTTAACCTTCTTTCGATTGTCTTAAAGTCTAAATGACTTCTGTACATTTAATTTTAGACTATCTTTTAGACGTTTTCAAGTGGTTTATTCTAACGAAATATATGGTTTTTAAACATGTCTTAAACTTGTAACTTCTAGATAGTTTGAAGTTTGATTCAATATTGTCGACAGTGAGTAGAGAGGTTCTAAACTTGAAAAACTGTACAGCCAATCTAAAATAGAAATGAATGAGATTAGGTAAGAGACAGTCGGACTAAAAGCCATAGAATTCCTCATCTAACCAAAATAAAAAAGGAGCGGGTAAATTACCATTCCTTTGTTGTTTCTAAATTTTCTATACAGGCATAGAGAATACCTCACTTGTAGGTGGAGGGGGGGTGGATAAAACTATTCCGCACAGAATTCATCTGAGATAGGGCTATAACACATCCACTCCCCAACTCTATGATGAATACGATTCGATACGAAAAAAATGTTTTTTTCTTCAAATTTTGTTTGCACATTAACACAAATCAAAAAGGTCTTATTTCTTTAAGAAATAGTCTTAAAGTTTTAGTACAACATGGTTGCCTTAATACTAATCTTCTCAGACCTCATCCATTAGTTCTTCTATTTCTTTTTTTAGCTTCTTTGACCCTCTTTCGAGACAGTGTTGTAATCCTATTAGACGTATATCTCATCCAGTATTTTTCTTTGTACAATAAATGTAAAAAATTGACTTTTATTACAATGAAAATATTTTCATGCTTTTAATCCATTTATACTGGATTATTTAGTTGTGTTTATGATACAATAAAATATTTGTTTAAATCGCCGACTAGTGGTATTATATAATTTAAATAGATAGATAGTATTCTATATTTGGAAAATTAGAATATAACAAAACAAAATGGGGTGGCTGAATGATAAATGTTTGGTATAACATGATAGAAAATATAGATGAAGATATTTTTTCCAACTTTCTAGAGACTAAAGAGGGGGGACTGCATAAAAAGGAAACCTTTAAAGCGATAGAAATAATGCAAGAAGACCAACGACAAAAAGAAAAACTGATAATAGATATAAATGAAAATGATAGTGATTTTTTAATGTTTCCTAAACCCTATACGAATGACCCTTACGCACAAAAGTATGGAAATAAATACACAACCAAAATGGATTACTTGAGTAACTCTTTATTGGACTTTGAAACAGGAGAAAAGATATTTAAAGTAATTAGTGTAGAAGCTGGGTTAGGTAAATCTCTTCAAACTAATATCACTATTAGGAATCATCTAAATGAATTCTTAACAGATAGGTCACCAAGGAATTTCTTAATTGTAAAGAAGTTTAAAGAAGATATAGAAGAAACAGTGCGTTTTATCCAAAAATATCCAGGAGATAAAGATGTTTTAGGTATTACAAGTGATAACTGGTCCACAGAGTGGGTAAATAAGCTGGATGAACTGAAAGAGATAAGAGTAATAGTAATTAGCCATGCTAGATATATGCTTCTTTGTTTACAAGATGAGCATCGTTTAGTGTTTTCTGAGGGTAGACACACACTTGTTATGGATGAAAAACTACAATTCCCCTCATTTACTTTTTCTGCACAAACGTATAAGGATGTTCAAACATTCATACCACCTGAATTAGATAGTGACTATATAAGAATTTCAACTCCCTTTCTAAAAATGATAAAGCAGCAAAAACACTTACATGACCCTAATAAATGCTCTATAGTAAGTGAAAAGATTGAGGTAGATAGGTTAGAAGAGTTTCAAGAAAAGATAATGGCAAATAGTAATTCTATAAGAAATCGTGAAATGATTAATAGCTATCTAGATACTCTTAAGATAATTAGTTCTTCAGACTCCCTTGTATACCATGCACAGAGAATTGCTACATTTGATAAACGACAACAAATGTGGGGGTTGAAAAATAATATAATCTTGGATGCTAGTGCTGATTTGGACTACACTTATCGCATTTCCTCCTTAATTAAGCTGCACAAGTACAAAGAAATTGTAAAACATAATAAATCTATCATTCACAGAGTGAATTTTAATGCAGGGAAGCAATCTATTCATAATAATAAAACTGAATATTTTGCGAAATTATGTAGTTTAATCGCTCAGAACAAGGAGGAAAACGATAAGATTTTGATTGTTTGCTTAAAGGTGCATAAACAGCTTTTGATTGATGAATTTATAGCAAGGGGAATTACTTCGATTGGAGTTGGGAATGATTACAATAATGAGGAAATTGCTATTAATTGGTTTGGAAACTTAGTGGGAAAAAATTTATACAAAGATTTCAATAAATGTTGGATAGTTGGTACACCTAATATACCTTTAGAAGCACATGTTGTAGATTATTTTCGCTACAAGGGTTCGGATGTCTTATTTAAAAAGGGTAATACAATAGAGATACAAAAAGGTAGATTCAAAAACACGGAGTTGAAATCACTTCAAGTATCACATTTGGTTAGTGAAATATATCAAAGTTTAAAACGAATTCAGAGAAATGTCTTACCAAATGCAGAGTATTATATTGTAAATAGTGATGAAGCTGTTTATGAAAAGGTAGTTAAGAAAATGTATGGCGTAAGAAGGGGAAATGTGATTGAACTTGGTATTAATAAAATTGACAAACGGAAGGAATTTAAAAATTCAAAAATAGATGAATTAGTAAAGCATCTTAAACAATTGCCAAAGGGACAACATAGAAAAAAGGATATTAGAGAGAAATTAGGCTTTACTGTTAGTAACTTTGGAAGATATCTAAATTTGAACAATATAAGAATTAATGAATTGGTTGAACTTGGATTGATTAAAATGCAAAAACAATATATTGAAAGATTATAGTTGCAAAACCATTCGTAATAACTCATCAATTTTCTCTCTTTATTTATGGAAGAAGTGATGAGTTTTTTAGGAACAGAATAACGTAGGATATGGTTAAGTCACATCTTGAATTCTGCGAAGCAGAATCGAGATGTACGACCATTGTTGCGAAGCAAAATGGGCGGAGATAACAGCGAACGAAGTGAGGTGAGAAGAAAAGATATCCTCGTAATCTTATTTTCTCTATAGTGAAAGAAGAAAGGATTTTATAGAAGTTCATCATGTAAATACCTTAGGGAATATTCTATTAAGATAATGGGGGTGCTGAACGAACTTCTTGTATTGTTCCGTTGCACTCCACAATACAGAACCTGCCGCACCACCCCCACACCCCCCTCAAGGCTGAAGAATTAAATTCTCCCCAATATCACTTCAATCCTCATTACTTTATATGAACATTATGGCTTTAAAGAAGGAAAATATCTTCTAATAGTCAAATAAGATTGAGAATGATTTATAAATGAGGGTTTTTCTATTGTTCGAGCGCTTGTACGAATGAGGAGTTAGCATTTAGTTGTAGGAGGTTATTATGGCAAAGAAATATTACTTTGGTGCTACTTCTAAGGAACGTGATACTTATAATCATTGGATTGAAAAGAACAGAAATTTATTAAAAATAGCTTTATATTGGGAAAGTTCTATTACATCAAAAGACTACGGACGCGAAGATAGATATGCACAAGCTGTTTCGAATTTTCAACATATGTGCAGGGATAGTAGAAGGAATTCTTTTTCCCTAATAGAGTTAAAAGATTTGATTTCCATAATACAAATAGCGGCATATTATGAAGAAGATATAAGTCATCATTCTCCAATTCTATTAATTCGCTATATGTATTCATTAGTTGAAAGATATATAAGATTATATGAACATGAACAGGGAATGAAAAATCTCTTGAAATCAACTGATTGGGTATTTAATGAGGATAATAGAATTAGTATAGATGACTATACACCATTAAAAAAAATATATATCCCCTTATTGGAGCCTTTGCAACGTTATAAGGATTATGAGAGTTTTGATAATGATATAAGAGCTGAAATTGTTTATGAATTCTTATTTAATCCTAAAACATATTCTTGGGTTTATGATAATTTAACTGGTCTAAATCCAAGTGATACTAGAGGTGTTTTATCTCATATAGGGCTAAGGCGTAAGCACCAAGGGATGTTTGAGGGGTATAGTATTCAGGAATCGATTAATATACTTGAACGAAAGCCTAATGACTATGGGGTTATTTTAGAATGTCTCAAAAGAATAAGTGAAATAAGAGTAGAAAATTTAAATGAATATACACAGTCAGATATAGAATCAGATATGGAGATAACTAAGATTGGTAAAAGCCTTGGAGAGATTCCAGGGATTAGACTTTTACCAATGGCTGATAGTGACCCAGAATTCACAGAGCAGTCAATTCAAGAAGTGCAAGAATGGTTCAAAAAAGAATTGCCTTATAGAGATTTTAACTATACAAAGGGACTGAATGCTGAGCGAGGTACGTTAGTTTTGTTCCAATATAAAGCACATGTAGTTGCTTCAGCTATACTAGAAGAAAAAATAGTATTTAATAAAAAACTAGATGCTGTATACAGAGGTGCATATAGATTTATACCTTCTTCTATCGCGGTATTTAATCCAATTAATAGCCTTGACATGAAAGAGGTTTGGGATGATTTTGCTGGATTTAATCTAGTGCAGCAAAAGTTAGATATTGATAAATACCTAGTTTTTTGGGATTTATTAATATCAAAACAACTTAAGTATGTAATAGAGGAAACGAATGAAGAATCCTTTCAAGATACTATAGAGAAAACACTTCTAAGTTCTCCTTTTATAATAAAAGATGTCCCTAAAGACCCAATCATTATCCCTTTTAGAGGGCAATCACAACGATGGGTTAGAAATAGTGATACCTCTAAGAGAGCAATTATGGATGCAAATTATATGTGCGGATTTGAAGAAACTCACTTATCTTTCACTTCAAATACTACTGGTCGTAATTATGTTGAAGCCCACCATCTTATCCCTATGGAATTTCAAGTGGAATTCAAGAAAAGTCTAGATGTAGAAGCAAATATTATACCGTTGTGTCCTCTGTGTCACAAAGCGGTTCATCATGCATCATTTGAGGAAAAAGAACCAATAATACGAGCTTTATATATGGCTAGAAAAGATAGATTACAGAATTGTGAGATAGGTATTGATTATAAAGATTTAATTTCATATTACGATTAATACAGTTAGAGAAGTTGCTAGAATGAAGGATTCAATGTGTGTTCAAACTGTCATAGAATGATTCACGTTAAGCAAGATGATGTGCTAATAATTGAACGACTTAAAGAGTTATTAGTGATAAGAAGAGAAGAACAATTTAGGCAATAAGTGAAAATGTCACAATAGAATTTAATGGAGTAGATATCATGTCTGCTCTTTTTTGTCTAAAATCTCTTCAAGCAAGCAACTCGTGTTAATACCTGCGATACGAAACAGGGAAAACATTCATTTGACATGATAATGCTATGTTTTATCGTTGGCTACAGTTCCAATCTTTTTAATGAAAAAAAGGCTTATAATGTAACTAATCTTCACTGTTTTAGCGAGCCATACCAAGACAGGGTTTTTCTTGAGTTTAAATAATCATGCTAGGTGGGCAGACCTAAGAAGGAAAATAAACAGGTTCAAAAAGCGTTGAGTCTTTATGATACAAAACAGTATAGTGTAAAGAATAGAAGAAATGACAAGTGTATCTAAAGCGACATTGTTAAGAGAAATGAGAAATAGGAAAAGTGAAAAAGGGATTATCTAGGCACTCAATAGTCATTGTGGGTGTCTTTTTTATGGTGGGGGGAGTTTACACCATTATAATAGGGTGATTATCTGTGAATGCTGGAAGCACACCCACAGCCCAACAGTAAATGAAATCACAATTTTATTTATAATATAAACAAGAGACTCTCAAACAATGAAAAAAACAGGAGAGAATTTTACATATACATGTATAATTGTATTGTATTGTATTTTCAGAAAAGAAAAGGGGTATCCAAATGGCAACTTCAGAAAAAAAGAAAGAATTGCTACTTCAAAGTTTTGATATATTAAAAAATGATTTAGAGAAGAATTCCGATAAGATAAAAGAGCTAATTGGAAAAGTAGCCAAGTTTGATTTACATATGGCGATTGAAATGTGGAACTACATCTTAATTAAAGGTGAAAAATATCTAAAAGACTCTGATACTGCCTATCGTTTTGCTGGTGGAGTGATTTATGAAATAAAAACAAGAACTAATAAACATACAATTCTTCAAATCCTAAAAGACAATAGAAATATTGCTCAACAAGTTTTTGGGGAATCTGGTGATATCTGTATCTCAACATTAACAATTATATCAGAATCGTTAAAAATTAGAGATGTAGAATTGGCAGATAAATTGCTTGAGTTAGTTTATGAAAATAAAAATAAAGAAAGAAGTTTTGGAGAAATCTTTGAAGAAGTTTGCGAATATACTGAGTTGGATGATGATGATGAAGAAGATGAAGATGATAATGTCAGTATTGCTGAAGTAGTAGTGAAATGGGCTGAGAAAATTAAAGATTCGGAACGTAAAGCTAGAATTATGGTATCTTTAGTAGATTTTTTATAGAAATAGAGGAGGCAATTTGAAGTGATTGAAAATACAATAAAGAGTTTAAGCGGGAAATTTCTTAATGAAGCTCAAAATTCTCCTCAATTACTGGAAGATATGGCTGCGATGGAAAAGTACATGGCTGAAAGTTATGGAGAAAGAATTTTTATTGAATTACTTCAAAATGCAGATGATGCAGGTTCGACAAAAATTAAATTATTTAATAACAATGGTCACGTTTTTTTTGCCAATAATGGTAAGGAATTTGATGGTAAAGATATTGAAAGTATTAGTCGTTCTGGAGCTAGTTCTAAAGAGAGAGGAAACTCAATTGGCTATAGAGGTGTAGGATTTAAAAGTACATGTTATTTAACTAATGAAATTTTAATATATTCAGATAAAACTTACTTTACATTCTCTAAAGTCTTATGTGCAAAGAAATTAAACATTCATGATTTAAGGAAAGTACCAACAATAAGAATACCTTTTGAATTGATGCCCAATGAAATTGAGAAGGAAGTTAATAATACCGTAAGTTCATTAATAAAAGAAGGTTATACATCTGTATTTATTTTTAAAAATGCTCGATTAGATTTACTTTTAGAAGAAATTAAACTTGTAGATGATGGGTATTTTCTCTTTTTGAGAAATGTTTGTTCTGTGGAAATAAAATTAGAAAAAAATATAATTAATTATCAAATATCTAGAGAAATAAGAAAAAATGAAGTTTATGTTTCTTTAGATAGTAAGACTAAGCAAAGTTGGCTAGTTATAAACAGTGAACATGAAAATAATATAAGTTTAGCTTTCAGAATGAATAACGTAGGAAAAATAGTGAAATGTAGCAGTGATGAAGCAGTTTTTCATTGTTACCTTCCTACATTAGAAAAAACAGGTTACTCATTTAAAATTAATAGTGATTTTTCAACTGACCCGAGTCGTAAACATTTAACTTTAGATATCAAAACTGAAAAAGCAATTCATTCAGTATCAGAACTTTTATTTTATGAAGTAGTAAATCTTTTTAATGGCAATTCGTTTGAAGAAAAAGCAGAAATTATTGAGTTAATTACTTCAAAGAATAGTTTCTCAAAGTTTGCTGCTTTATTATCTAATAAACTATATGAATTGTTAAAAGATAATCAATGGTTGATATTAGAAAATGGAGATAGAATTTCTCCAAATCTATATAAAAAACCTCCAAGTTGGTTAGAGGTATCAGAATTTAATTTGATAAGACAATATTCTCGATATGTTGTTTCACATAGTCCTATTGTTTTCAGATATAATTCTTCAAATGTAGACTTTAACAAATTATTAAAAGAACTTTCAGTATTGGAATATGAGGTAGAGGATTTAATATATATTCTTTCAGAAAAAGACTTTATAGAGAAAATTGATGAGTTATTACTAGGTAAGATTTATGGATATTTAATTAAATTTGTTCGAAGTAAAAGTTTATATAATGTTAAATTTCCCTTAAAACAATGTTTAATCAAAAATCAATCGATAACAAGTATTTATGAGTTAAATAATAACGATAATCTAAGTGAAGAGTTTCGGAAATCTTTTAAAGAAAATAGCTATTTATCAGATGTAGCTTGGTTTGATAAAGAATATGGTACGAAATTTGCTATGATTTTTGATGATAATGAAATAAATAGTGAAAATAAAAATGAGAAAAACATTTCTATATTTAATCCTTCGACCCTTTTAGAAATTAAAAAGAACAAAACTGTTTCAAAATGGCGGGCGGCAGAACAACAATGTGTAGAATTTGAAAATACCTTAGGTAATGCAGCTAAAGATGTAAGTAAACAAAATTTAGGTTACGATATTGAGAGTATTGATGACAATGGAAAAGTACGATATATAGAAGTAAAGTCTATTTCTAAGAGTAATCCATACTTTTCTATGACCAATAATGAGTACACTGCAGCTCATCAATTAGGGGATAATTATTACATTTGTGTGATTAATCAAGAAGATGAGAAATTAAAGCTTTTGTATATTAGAAATCCTATTAATAATTTGAAACTTGAAAAACGAGTTAGACAATGGGAATGGATATGTGAAGAGTATTCTGGAGAACAGTTTATTATCGAACTAAATTAATCATAAGATTCTTTTATATTTACTAGTCATTAGGGATATTCAGAAGGAGTAGCGATATTTTAGCTGCTCCTGCTACTTTTTATCAGACCATAGACCTTCGTTTTTTAAAACTTCTCTAAATCCCTAAAACATTTTAGGATGATAATCAACTGAATTATTATGATTGTTTATTTCTGTAGGATTTAATATTTCTTTCGATACAACACATATTTTTTCTTTATAATCTTTGTCTTGATAAACATGAAATTGTCCTAGAACTTTCTTTATCAGACTTATAAACTTCTTCTCTAACGAAATGTTGCTAAGCCAACTAATTAAACCCCTAAAATAAGTATTATTACTATCCCCATATTTTATGATATCCATATTCTTCTTCCTATCTTGTTAATGGTTTTTTTACTTTGGTCATGTAATCTCATGAATACCCTCATACAAGTATTGACTTTCTTTCTCCTTTAAACAAAAAATCTATATTTATTCCATATTATACTAATTGAATGGTGTAATTAAAACTATTTTTATGTTAATATTAGGAAGTGTTTTATTGTTTATATTTTGGAGGGGAAGTAAATATGAGTTTGTTTAGTCGAAAAATGAAACAATTTACCAATGAATCTCAGGTTGTTGATGTTAATCCTATAGATTTATTTTATAACGAATTAGTACAACAAAAACAACATGATTTCTTACGAGATAATCAAACAGCTTTTTTAAATATCTGGAATAGTAAAAGAGAAGAAAGAGATATTGTAGGCGTAATGAACACAGGTGCTGGTAAAACTTTGATAGGTCTTTTAATGCTTTATTCCAAGCTTAAAGAAAATGTTGGACCCGCAGTTTATTTATGTCCAGATACTCAATTAGTTGAACAAGTATGCAATCAAGCGATTTTGTATGGTATACCAACTTGCAAAATTATAAGCAATGAAGATAAACGTCAAGAGTTCCCTTTAGATTTCTTAAATAGTAATTCGATATTAGTTACGACTTTTGATAAATTATTTAATGGTAAGTCTATTTTTGGTGTTAAGGGAAGTGTTTCTAGAGAAATTCAAGATATAGGAGCTTTGTTAGTTGACGATGCCCATGAGTGCATAAAAAAAGCAAGAGGTAAAGCATCTATCAAAATTAAAAAATCTACTCAGAGTGCCTTATATAAAAAAATGATAGATTTATTTGATGATGATTTAAAAACTCAAGGTTTAGGTGCTTACAATGGAATTATGCGTGGAGAAAAATCTATTATTAAGCAAATACCTTTCTGGGCATGGGGAAATAAATTAGATATCGTTGCTAAGCTTTTGGAAGAAAATAATAACAAATCAAACTTAGATGTATACTTTAGTTATGATTTGCTAATTGATGAATTAGAATTGGCAGAATGTTTTATTTCTGGAGAATCCATTGAGATTACTCCTATGTTAATTCCTACATATAAAATACCTTCATTAGAGAATGCCAAACATAGATTTATTTTGTCTGCTACCTTAAATAATGGCTACGAATTAATAAGTGGGTTGGGAATCGATAGAACTGCTATTGAAAACCCCATTAAAGTCGATAACGTAAATTTGGGAGAGCGTTTAATTCTAGCTCCTAAGCGTTATCATGAAGATATTGATAATGATAGTATAAGAAGTATATGCGTTAAATATGCTGAGAATTTTAACGTTGTAGTCATAGTGCCAAGTAAAAAAAGAGCTGAGGCTTGGACGAGCCTTGGAGCAATAATATTAGATTCTGATAACATTATTGACGAACTAAGAATTTTGAAAGATGGGGTTCCTGGAAAGTTAGTGGTCTTAATTAATAGATACGATGGCATGGATTTAATTGATGATATGTGTAGAATTTTAGTTCTAGATGGTATGCCTACGAAAGAAACCTTAAGAGAAAAAATAGAAACACATTATAGGGAAAAATCACTTTACGTAAATTCTAAAAAAGCACAATCAATAGAACAAGGGTTGGGTAGAGCTGTTAGGTCAGGAACAGACCATTGTGTTGCTATTTTAATGGGGGATGATTTGTTAAAGTTCATTGGAACTAATGCTAATAAAGAATTATTTAATCCATTAGTTCAAGCTCAATTAGACTTTGGATTTAGTTTAGTTGAAGATGTAGAGGAATTAGATAAAACTAAAGCTTTAGAATCAATTACTGAAGGTATTGAAACCTGTCTTGGTGCATCCGAAGAATGGCGGCACTTCCACAAACAATTAACTAATGAAGCGTATAAAAAATATAATAGTATAGATTTTAATAACCTTTTGAGTCTGTCAGATTTTGAGAGAAAAGCACAGATAGCAGCTAAAAATGAAGATATTAATGCAGTAGATGTCAATATGGCTTTAATAATGAAAGACATAACTGAAGTAGATGAAGGATGGTACACACAATTATATGCTTTTCTACTGAGTAATCTTAATCAACAAAGAGCTATGGATTTACAAACAAGAGCCTATAGTTTGCAAAATGCATTAGTAAAACCATTGACCCCTACCAAAGGCAAGATTGTCAAGAAAATTGGTAATCAAATTACTAGCTTTAAAGAAAATCTTCTCAAATTCGAAAGAGGAACAGATGTTTCTATTGAGGTAGAATCAATTGTCTCACTTTTGATATATTCACCTGACATGTTTTATAAAAAATTTGAAAAAGCAACAGATGAGTTAGGAGTATTTTTAGGATTTGTTACAAGTCAGCCTGATAACGAGACAGACGATGGACCTGATAACTTCTGGAGCGGCGAATTTTCAGATTTTGTAATCGAGTGCAAAAATAATAGTTTAAGTAATATCAGTAGGGACGAAACAAACCAGATGTTTGCTTCAATAAGATGGTATCAGAGAAATTATAAAAATAATTCTAGAGTAGTACCAATTATGTTACATCGAAGCTCGAGTTTAGAAAAAAATTCCCATGCAAACGGGGGATTTCGAGTTATAGATGAGGAGAAATTATCAGAATTAAAAACTAATTTACGTGAATTAGGAAAATCATTATCTCAAAAAGCACCAAACTCATGGACCGATAAAGAATTAGAAACTCTGTTGAGTCAGTACAACTTTACCGAAAATAAAATTGTAAATTACTACTCGAGTTTAGTGAAAGAATAGTTAAATTATATTCAACTAATCGATGTAAAGATATTATGTTGAGGGAGTGAAGTATTTTGACGACACAATTAAAAGAGTCAATATTAGGTGAGTACGAGTCAACAAAGCAACTCAATGGAGAATTTTGTAAGAAAGTTGAAATGTTATTAATAGATATTTTAAAAGATAGTGGTATAAATTATCACTCAATTGATTCACGACTTAAAGAAGAATCAAGTCTTGCTACGAAGGTAGAAAATGCGGATGGTAAATATAATAGTTTAAGTGATATAACAGACATATCTGGATTGAGAATAGTAACTTATTTCTCTGAAGACGTTGATAAAGTAGCTAGTATAATTCAGGGAGAGTTTTCTGTTGATGAGGAAAATTCAGTTGATAAAAGACTTAAGTTAGACCCAGATAGATTTGGTTACTTGTCATTACATTATGTTGTTACCCTTAGTGAAGAAAGAACAAAATTTGCTGAATACAAAAGGTTTAAAGAATTGAAAGTTGAGATTCAAATACGGTCAATCTTGCAACATGCTTGGGCCGAAATTGAACATGACCTTGGTTATAAAAATAAAAATGCTGTTCCAAATGTTGTTAGAAGAGACTTCTCGCGACTTGCAAGTATTTTAGAGTTAGCAGATGAAGAATTTATTCGAATAAGACAAAACTTAGAAAATTACAATGAGGATATTCAGTTGAAAATGGGAACTACGAATGAAAATATCTTGATTGATAAGATTACTATGCAAGTGATATTAGAAAAACCAGATAATTTAATACAAATAGTAGATAAAGAAATTGGTCTGATTGTAGGTACTAACATTGTAAAAGAGATAAGTGAAGAAGGACTGAATGTGCATATAGAGAGGCTTAAATTTTTGGGATTCAATACTTTAGATGAAATGTTAAACTCTTTGGAACAACATAAGAATGAAATAATCAATTTCACTAAGGTTTGGCTATCTGGAAATGAGGTTGATTACGTTCCACAAGCAATAAGTTTATTTTATTTAGGTTACGTTGTTCTTGCTGAAAAAGAAGATATCGAAATATTGAATGAGTATATTGATGGTTATTTGAATAATGATAAAAGGGATAAAAAAGAGCTTATTGAAAAAATTATAAAAACATATAAAGATGTAAAATGAAATAGCTTTACGACTTGGAAAAGAAATCTACATCAACTAGGAGGGCTACTTTATATATTTGCGTATACTACTTTTCATTATGCAACTATATGATATATACTAGTTTTCAGAAGGTCTTTGAACCAAGTTCGTAAATATGTAATACTCCCAAGTGTGTAAAACCGTCAAATAAATAAGTGTGGAATTGGCATGAATCGTTGGAACTCTAAGGTCGCCATAATGTTGCGCGAAATTTAATAGGCAAGATACACGCGAAGAAGCTTAAATGTTCAATTTTCTGGACGCGTGTTCAACTTCCTACAATTGTTATCTAAAAATGACACTCTCATTTATTTGAGGGTGTTTTTTATTTACCACGTGTCATCAGGGGGGATTGGTTAACTCCACTAGTTTCCACTATCAGCTTAATCTTGATACACCTTGCCTGCGAACGAAAATGTTCTGGAATTATCTTTATAAGAGTTGTAAACTTCTTCTCTAACGAATGGTTGCTTAGCCAATTCATTTAACTCCTTTTAAATCAATTTGATGCTTATAATTTTTAGTAAGTTTGCAGCCAGTGTCATACTTAGGTTTTTGTGCTCCTTTAAACTCATTTGAATTTAATTTTGAAAACTCCTTTTCCCATAATTTAAGTACATTATAGCTAAATGATTCACCATTTTTGTATAGTTTGACAATATGAAAATCATATTCATCATTACATCTTGTTAATGCTCTTTTCTCTTTAAGTGAAATAATTCTTCCACTTCTTGAAACTTCATAAATACCTTCGTAACCTTGAATTGACTTTCTTTCTTCATGAAACTCCATATTATAGACTCCTTTATATAGATATATTCTTGAGACTTACAATCAATATTTATTCCATATTATACTAATCGAAAGGTATAATTAAAACTATAAAAAATATAAGCATTGATACAGTAGAATTAGACAGGGGAATTTTTATGCCAATTTATAATAAGTTAGTTAGGGATGGTATATTGGAAATCATAATGGCTGATGGTAAAGACTTTAATTCAAGAATTTTACTTCCTGAAGAGCATTTAGTTGAGATTAAAAAGAAATTATATGAAGAAGTAAAAGAATTTGAACTTGCAAAAACGAATGAAGAAGCTATAGAAGAATTAGCAGATATTTTAGAACTACTACATAGTTCATTAAAAGTTTATCAAGTTGATTATGAATACCTAGAATCTGTAAGAGTAAAGAAGAAAGAGATACGCGGTGGATTTGATAAGGGAATCTTCCTAGTTGAAGTGGAAGATTAAATAAATTCCGTTGAGTGTGGAGGTGAAAACAATAAATATTTTTTTAGAAAATGATTCATCCTTAGAATCTGAATTTCGCTCTATTTACCTTTTTGGAAGAAATGTTGCAACCTATAAATTTGCCTTAGCACATTCTTTATTAGAGTTAAGCACTCAAGAAAAAACATTTATTTCGTTAGAAGAGCTTTCACCTATCTTTGCTAAACATATGCTCGAACATGTAAAAAGTGGAAAGCGGCAATTAACTAGTCCATCTTCACAGTTTATTAACGCACTAGAACTTTATAATCTTAGTCAAATCACTTGGGAACAGCTAATGTTTGTGACTGAAAGAAAGGGTTTTGTTAATGTTATTGACGCTTTTCATATAATACCAACTGGCCAATTAGAAACGAGATTTTATGAAAAGGGTATACAAGGAAAAACTATAGGGATTAGTTTAACGGATAGTATATTTCAAATAGACCAAAGTTCACAAAAAAATAATCTTATTAATGAAATTGATGGACGTTGGAATTTAGTTGAGACTGCATGGACTGAAAAAAATCCAAAATTAGAGATTAAATTTGATGGTGACCTAGAACAATTCTTCTATATTAAAGCGGTTACACCTGAAACTTACATGAACTCTCATGAGAGAATTGCATTAACCTCTGCAAGAAAGCCTCTTAATGGATATCAAAAGGGAAAATGCTTTTATTGCTACAGACCGATTTCAATCCAAAGTAAACAATTAGATATTTGTGATGTAGACCACTTTATTCCTTTGTCTGTGCAATATACAAGTACATTAGATTTAGATTTGAATGGTATATGGAATTTAGTACTATCTTGTCAGGAATGTAATAGAGGGGAGCGTTTTGGGAAGTTTTCAAGAGTTCCACAGGAGTCCTTATTACAAAGATTACACAAAAGGAATGAATATCTAATTGAAAGTAACCATCCTTTAAAAGAAACAATTATGATGAAAACAGGAATGAATAGTAAATTAAGAGCCAGCTATTTAAAGACTATTTTTAATTTTGCTTCCTCTAATAAAAGTTCAGGGTGGTTACCTGAGAAATATTACGCTGATGGATTTTAATAAAAAAACGAGTTAAATCAAGTGGTTTAAATTGTTTTATTTTATAAGATGAACAGCGGGAAATAGGGTAATTGACGATAGAACACAAAAAATAGAGGAGTCTACATTCATGTTATGTGCTCTTCGCCGAATAAACGGTACACCAAAAGTCATGAACTATTCATGGTGCGACTGTAGACGAGAAAAAATAGGCTACCTTAATAAGCAGCCTATTTTTAAGTTGACTTTAGCAATAATAAGTGAAGTTGAAAAGGTTTCAGATTTGCACAAATGAATTATTAAATATGTGCTAATATGATTGTTTTTGTATTAGTAATTAAAGGGAGGCTTAAGAGGATTATGCGGTTGAAGAGTTTTGTTACAGTTGTAATTACAATATTAGCACTTGTTATTTTTGGTTCAATAAGTGTAAATTTTTTAGTCACTTATTGGGGAGGTAGTTTGAAATTAGGTAGCGGAAGTGCAGATGTTTGGATAAGCTTTTGGGGGAGTATATTAGGTGGAATACTAGGGTGCCTTGGAGTTGTATTTACTACATATTATTTGATTAGTAACGAAGATAGAAAGCAAAGAGATTTGATTCTGATGAATTTAGAAATAGATACAATTAGACAAATTAACACAAACTTATCTACAGTTGAAATTTCATTTAATAGATTTTCAGATTTAGCAGAAGACTGTATAAATAAAATCAGTAAAAAGGTTTCAGTACCAGAAATTGCAGAACTTGAAGAGTTGTTTTATAAAGAATGGCGGAATTTAGACAAATTAACTGGAAAGTTTTATAACAATGAAAGTCTATACACTGAAGATATGAGTGTTTTTAGCAATTTGCTTTCGGAATTAAGAAAAAATGTAAAATATATAGGTTGGAAAGTAAGAGATTGCAATGATAACAATGCAACAAAAACTCTTGAGGATTTTATTGAACTTAATAATGAAGTTGAGGACATTATAGATAGACTGATACGACATTTAAATATAAGACACGTAGAAGAATATATTAAATTTTCTGAAGCAAGAGATTCGAAAATAGATATTAGAGATAGTTTAAAAAGCATATTAAGAAAAATAAAAAATGAAGAAAAACAAGAGGAAGAGGATTAAACTCTTCCTTCTTTTATTCGGTATTCCTTTATACGTCTTTTGAATGTAGCGATACTACACTTTGCATATTCCGCTGCTTCTGGTTGTGACATCTCCCCACGTTCGGCAATTTCAATGGCATGAAGTAATGCCCCTTTGAGTGGGAGTGATATCATATTATTTTATGTTAAATAATCTTTTGAGAGTCATTGATAAATGATTTTCTTATTATTTTAGTAAGTGTTAGAGTTTCAGGACGCAGGTTCAAATCCCTTAACAAACATTATATAATTATAATAAAATATCTACAGTCAATTCAGCTTTTATGATACCATATGGATGTAGGTAGTTTCGGTCCAAAAACGTAAAATGAACGAATCCCTAATTCATCAAAAATAACCTTGAACCCCAACAGGGGCAACACAAGTCTCAGTAGCTCAGCTGGATAGAGCAACGCC
>Ga0209013_10000944_pt1 | contig 26742 bp, 26 predicted proteins | sample Cruoilmetagenom2_FD_187291 | JGI IMG/M metagenome (GOLD analysis project Ga0209013, IMG submission 187291) | Oil polluted marine microbial communities from Coal Oil Point, Santa Barbara, California, USA - Sample 2 (SPAdes) (version 2) | ecosystem: Environmental > Aquatic > Marine > Oil seeps ...
ACATACTCTAATAATATAATTACATATTGAGCATATGTCAATTATAAGCAGTCTTATTTTAGGTTTGATTTAAAATGTTTTTATTTGCAACTTTAGTTGCACATTCAAACCTCTTATGTTAATGATACTATGGTTATTTTATTCAAATAAAAAGGAGAAATGATGAAATTAATTCTAAATAAAAACTCAATTGGATCAGTCGTAGTTATTTTGACGCTGCTTCTGATATTTTCAATACCTGCGACAGCACAGCATGGCCAGACCGACAACAAAGCCGGAATGCACACCGGGAAACTTCTCCAGATGTTCAAATCGGGGGGATACACCTACCTTGAATATGAATCGGACGGGAAGAAATATTGGGCTGCCTCTAAGACGGTTGTTGCAAATATCGGCAATATTATTGAATTCAAGGATCCTCTGGAAATGAAAGATTTTTATTCCAAAACCCTGAAGAAGAAATTTGAACTTATTTACTTTGCCGGAATGGTAAGGGCCGTGGGAAAACCCGGAGAATTATCCATGAAATCGATGCCGAGTATGATGGGCCATAATAAGATGGGTGCCAGGAAGAAATTAATTGAAGTGGAACCGGGATCTGTAAAAAAAGCAGATGACGGTGTAACAATAGCCGAATGCTTCAAAAAACAAAAAGAACTGGAAGGGAAAGAGATCGTGATAAGGGCAATTGTCGTTAAGGTAACAATGAAAATAAAGGGGCGTAACTGGACCCATATCAGAGACGGGAGCGGAGAAACGGGTAGCAACGACATAACATTCACCACAAAAGAAACTCTTGCTCCCGGAGACCTTATCGTCATTAAAGGCAAACTTATTCTGAATAAGGATATCGGTTCAGGATATAGATTTACAGTTTTTTTGGAAGATCCGGAAATTACGAAGGAGAAATAATAATTGCCTAAAAAGAAAAACGCAACCATTCTGATCATTGATGATGATCAGGGTGTTCTTGACTCATATAGATTGCTTTTGGAAAGGGAAGGGTGGAATATTTTCTCTGCTTCAACTTCTAAAAAAGCACTGTCAACAATGCGTACTTTTCAGATCGACATCGTTCTTCTGGATATGAGATTGGGGGAGGAGAGCGGGCTGGATATCGGTGAAATCATTATTAAGAGATTTCCAGGAGTCAGGGTCATTCTACTAACCGCCTATCCCACTTTCGAGATTGCTATTGAAGCAACAAAGAGGGGTTTCTTCTATTTTCTGGAAAAAACCTCACCGACAGAGATCATCCTTGACAAAATAAGGGAAGCAGCAAGGATGGGTGAAACTTCCGGAAAAAAACTCTCTGACAGAAAACAGAAAAACTGCCTCCGATTTATCACTATCTGCAAACACTCTCTCATCACAGATCAGATCAGGAATATATCTGATGAAAACTTATGCCTCGATTATTCGATGAATTTTAAATCCGTTAAGGAAATTGTCAGAACCGGTTTCCAAAAAGAAACTGATCTTGCAATGATCTGTGCATCTTGTATTTTTACCAGTCTGGAAAATTCCATGTTGTCAATAAAAGAAATATATACTCTTTTCCCTTTCATTAAGATCATTGTTATGAATGAGAATTTTAGTGACGATGAGAAAGCACAATTCCTGAAGATGGGTATAAAAGGATTTTTCAACAGTGAAATGAATAGTTCCGAGATAGAAAAAGCTCTCCTTGTTATCAGGACTGGGGGGATCTGGGCGGAGAGGAAGATCCTTAATCTGGCGATCGAACCTGATATCACTCAGATCAGCAGAATCCTAGCCAATCATGATATAAGTTATGATCTTTCGAGGAGGGAAAAAGAGATCCTGAAAACAATGGTCCTCGGGATAAGGAACAGAGATATTGCCGACCGTCTCTACATAAGTGAAAAAACTGTTAAGACACATATAAACAGAATATTTAAAAAACTCGGTGTGGACTCCAGAGTAAAAGCCATCCTCAAAGCAAAAGATGAAAACCTGGTCTGAAAAAAAATAACACTTTTAACGGAATTCTGATAAAATTGGAGTGTCATGAAAAAAGCAATTATTTTTATTATCTCTGCAGTTCTAATTATCATCCTTTCAAACTGCAAGGTTCCACAGATAAGTACATTGCCGGAAGCGGATGGTGACAATTATAAATCTGTCATAATAAAAGTTAAAACAATAACCGATAAGGGAAAAGAGAACACAAAAATTCTGCTAGCTTTCAATAAAACCGGAGACAGACTTATTTTTCTCGGGCCGTTGAACCAGGTCCTCTTTGAGATTCTCGTCAACGGAAATCGATCAAAAATGATCGTCCCGCGGAAAAAGCAATACTGGCAGGGGGAGTTCAGAGATTTTTTGTTCAGGTGGTGGAATATCGACCTGACGTATAATGAGATCAAAGCTCTTCTGCTCGAACAGCGCGTCAACAAAAAGAAACTGGATAAAAATGGATTTCAAATGCAGATAATTGAATCCGAAAAGAAAAAGTATCCAGTTCGGATCACTTTGAAAAGCCCTGATATCAGACTTCAATTCCGGATCTATGAAATAAAGAAAAAAACAGGCAGACTTTTACTAAACAGGGAATTGCAAAATTATTCAGAAGTTTCGCTCGAAGATATGATCAGGCAAGATCCTCAATAAAATGGAATTCAAGTCTTTTGCAAAAGTTAATCTCGGGCTGGAGGTCACCGGGAAGAGAGAAAGCGGGTATCACGAACTGAAAACGATCTTCCAGGCCATATCCCTGCATGACCGGATAGAAATACTTGAGAATAGTGAGAACAAAATAAATCTTACCGGTGATAAAAAAAATATCCCATGGGATAGAACAAACACAATAATAAAAGCATTTGACCTGATGTACAGAGAGTTCAATATATCTAAAGGATTTGATATCCGGGTCACAAAAAGAATTCCGGCCGGTTCTGGACTGGGAGGCGGTAGTTCGAATGCAGCAGTTATTTTTATGTTCATAAAGGACTACTTTGATCTGGACATTTCACTTGAAGAGATGATCTCTCTGGCCGTAAAATTAGGTGCAGATATCCCTTTTTTCTTTGTCGGAGGGACAGTGCTGGGGGAAGGCATCGGTGAAATACTGACACCCGCAGACACACCTGGCAAAAGAACTATCGGAATTCTGATGCCCGGTTTTCATATCTCAACAAGAGATATTTTCTCCCGGTTTAACTTGACAAAATCGCCCTTAAAAAGTAAAATAAATACCTTTTTAAGTTCTGGTGATATCTCTACATTGAAAAATGAGTTAGAATTCACAACTTTTACTATATTTCCGGAATTGGAAAGGATAAAAATGAAAATGGAAAGTTTAGGGTTAGATAATGTGCTAATGAGCGGGACAGGTTCGTCATTATTCTGCTTCCCCTCTGAGACCCAGAAAACTGCCCTGAGATCTGCCTTTCCGGATATATTCATTGGAGAGCTCCTGGATAAACAAAAATATCAAAATAATATTGGGGCGTGGCCAAGCGGAAAGGCATCGGTTTTTGGAGCCGACATTCGGAGGTTCGAATCCTCCCGCCCCAGGATAAAAAATGACTAAGAATAAATATCTGATCTTTTCCGGTTCATCAAACCTTCCTCTGGCAAAAAAAATTGTCGGGAGATTAAAAAAAGAGCTCGGAGTGGCAAACCTCGGGACCTTTTCTGACGGCGAGATAAGATTTCAGAGTTGGGAGAACGTGAGAGGTGCAGATGTTTTCATAATTCAATCTTTCACTAAAGATATCAATTTTCATATCATGGAACTTCTTCTGATGTGTGATGCCTTCAAGAGGGCATCTGCAAAAAGGATTACGGCAGTCATCCCATATTATGCATATGCAAGGCAGGACAGAAAGGACAGGCCGAGAGTGCCTATCTCTGCGAAACTTATTGCCGATCTGCTGGAAACTTCCGGTTTTTCAAGGATCCTGGCTATTGACCTGCATGCAAACCAGATACAGGGATTTTTTAATATTCCTGTTGACAACCTGATGGCCCTGCCAATATTTGTTTCTCATTTCAAAAAAATGAAATTGAAAAATCTTGTGATCGTATCCCCGGATGCCGGCGGTGTGGAGAGAGCAAGAATCTTCTCTCAAAAACTTAAAGCAGGATTAGCGATAGCTGACAAGAGAAGAGCCGAAGCGAATGTAGCAGAGATCATGCATATTATCGGTGATGTAAAAGATAAGAATGCAATAATTGTTGATGACATTGTTGATACCGCAGGAACCATGACCGAAACAGCAAAAGCCCTGAAAAAGAACGGGGCAAAAAAAATATATGCAGCCTGTACCCACGGGATCCTCTCAGGCAAAGCATTGGGTAGATTAACAGATTCCCCATTGGAAAAAGTGTTCATCACAGACACAATACCGTTGCAGGGTGAGCTCATAAAATGTAAAAAGGTTGGAATTTTATCTGTATCCGATCTTTTTTCACAGGCTATAAGTAGTATTTATAAGGAAACTTCAGTTTCAAAATTATTTAAATAGAGAGGTGTAATATGTCAAATATAATAGCAATTAACGCCGAATCAAGAAATGATGTCGGCAAACAGGTAGCAAAAAGAATTCGGAAAGAGAACAAGATCCCTGCAATAATTTATGGAGAAAAGAAAGACTCTATCCCTATTTCAATTGAAAAAGCAGATATAAAAAAGATAATGAGATCAAAGATGGGTGAAAATACGATCCTGAAAATTAAAAGAGATGATATCGAAGTTGATGCTATGTTAAAGGATATTCAGTATGATTACCTTTCTGATAATATAATTCATGCCGATTTTATCAGGATCGACCTGAAGAAGAAGATCGAAATAAGTGTTCCCATCGTATTGATCGGGGAACCGGTCGGAGTAGCTGTGGAAGATGGTATCCTTGACCAGGTAAACAGAGAAGTTGACCTCAGATGTCTCCCTCATAAAATTCCGAGCAAGATCGAGATCAATGTTGAAGATCTTCATATTGGAAACTCTTTAAAATTTGATTCTATAGAACTTGATGAAGATGTAGAACTCGTTTCAAGCCCCACAAGAGTTATTTGTAATGTCCAGGTTAAGGGTGCAATTGAGGAAGAAGTTGAAGAAGAAGAGGAAGAACTTGAAGAGGGTGAGGAAGGTGAAGAAGGGGCAGAAACATCAGATGGGGATAAGAAATCTGATGAAACTTCTGAAACAAAAAAAGAGGAAACTAAAAAAGAATAAAATATATAACACTCTTTGCTTTCCTCTGTAGAGGAAGGCTGAAAACCATAAGGAGGTAAAATGAAAAGAGAGTATGAGATAGGATTGATCATCAATCCTGAAACCGCTGATGAAGAAGCGGAAAAAATTAAAACTTCAATAACCGATATCCTTAAAAAAGGGAAAGGTACTATTGAAAATATCGATGAGTGGGGTCGTAAGGCTCTCGCTTACCCGATCGAGAAACATAAAGAGGGAATTTATGTTTTTATTAAAACAATGTCTCCCGGCGATGTTATTGCTGCTGTTGAGAGAAGACTTAAACTGAACGAAAAAGTTATGCGGTTCATTGTAATTCGTATCGATGACAAATTCAGGAAGACAAACAAACTGGTGAAAAAGTGGGAAAAGATCGAAAAATTTTCAAAAAAACCTGGTGGAGACTCAGATAGAGAACGTCATTCAGAAAGACATACTCCAAGGCCAAAACCTGTAACCGATAACACAGAAGTTAAAACCCCTGTAACTGATACCAAAGTAAAAGAAACACCGGTAGAAAAAAAAGTGGAAGTAAAAGTTGAAGAGAAAATTGAGAAAAAGATTGAAAAGGAAGTTGTGGAAAAAACTGTAAAAAAACCGGATGTAAAGGAAGAGCTGATTGAAGAAAAAAAAGTTGAACCTAAAAAAGAGAAAGAATCTGAAGTTGAAAAAGAAACAGAAAAAAAGGTAGTCACAAAAAAAACTGAAAAGAAGGTGGTCACAAAAGAAAAAAAAGTTGAAAAGGAAACAGTTGAGGAAAAAACTGATGTAGTAGAAACCGCAAAAGAAAAACCGGTTAAAACTAAAAAAGTTCCTGCAAAAAAGACAACTAAAAAAGCAGTAGATAAAACAGAAGCAAAAACAGAAGAGGAGGTAGAAAATGCAGAGACCAAATAAGCCGTCAAGGCCCTCAAGATTTCCCAAAAAGCAATATTTTTCAAAAAAGAAGTATTGTTCATTCTGTAAAGACCGAATAAGATTAATTGACTATAAAAAATCTTCAGACCTCGAGAATTATATTCTAGAGACAGGAAAGATCCTTCCTGCAAGAGTTACAGGGACTTGTGCTTATCACCAGAAACAGCTCAGCAAAGCCATAAAGCAGGCAAGACATATGGCTCTTGTCAAATTCATCGAATCCAGGAGAGGATAAAATGAAAGTTCTACTTAATGCAGATATTGAAAAACTCGGGAAGGTCGGAGATCAGGTAGATGTGAAACCCGGATATGCAAGAAATTACCTTCTTCCAAAGAATCTTGCTCTTGAGGTTACCAAACACAATCTTGAGATCATGATCCACAGGAAGAAAAAAGCTGATAAACAGAGAGAAATTGAGAAAATGTCAGCAGAAGAACAGAAAACTAGAATCGAAGGGCTTAAGATAGAGATTGAAAAAAAAGCAGGCGAGAACGATGTCCTCTTCGGTTCTGTAACTACTCTTGAGATCGATAAGAAACTTGCTGAACTTGGAGTAGAAATAGAGAGGAAGAAAATACACCTGGACGAACCTATAAAAAAACTGGGTGAATTTATCTGCAAGATCAAATTATTCGAAGATGTTGAAGCTCAATTGAAAATCATTGTCAGCAAAGAAGGAGAAGAGGAAACGGAGAAGAAACCGGAAGAAGAACCGGTAGAAACACCTGAACCGGAAGAAAGTGAATAATTCTTCAGATACATCAAAGCTCCCGGGCAGCGACCATGCAGAAAAAGCTGTTCTGGGGGCTATGTTGATCGACAACAGATACATCGATATTGTTTTTAATGAAATAAACTCAGACGATTTTTACCGGGCATCGAATAAAACAATAGCTGCTGCAGTCTACAACGTTTATGAAGATGGCAGCAAAGCTGATCCCCTGACAGTTGGGGAGCATCTGGGAAAAGATGAGCTCAAATTTGTTGGAGGTTATGCATACCTGAATTCCCTGACGGACGGGATCCCGGAAAATTTTGAAATACAGGATTATGTTGACATCGTAAAAGACAGGTCCGTTCTCAGAAAGATAATCAACACTTCCACTGAGGTTATTTCAAGCGGGCTTGAACCGAAAGCGGATGTCAGGTCAATCCTTGCCAAACTTCAGGATGACATCATTAAAATAGCAGGTGCAGAAATCGATGATGGATTCAAGTCTTCCGAAATAATAGTCCCCGATACGATCAAAAAGATCAGAGAGATCCAGAAGCATGGAGATTCAGGCGGATTAAAATCAGGTTTTTACGAGCTCGATGATATGACTGGTGGATTTCAGAGCAGTGACCTGATTATCATTGCGGCAAGGCCCTCAATGGGAAAAACAGCCTTGGGTCTGAACATAGCATCTAATATAGCAATAAAAGGGAATAAATCTGTCGGTTTCTTTTCAATTGAAATGTCTAAACTTCAGATAATGCTCAGACTGCTTGCAACAGAAGCGGAAGTAAATATGAGTGCACTGATCAGAGGAAAGTATAGCCTGACCAATCAGGAATGGAAAAAACTGGAACTCGCAGCTGAAGCTCTTTCTAAAAGCAAGATCTACATTGATGATTCAGCGACTTTATCGATACTTGAGATGAAAACAAGGGCAAGAAGGCTCAAAAGAGAGAGTGGTCTTGACATTGTTTTTGTTGATTACCTTCAATTAATGAAAGTTACCGGAGAAAATCTCAGAAGAAATGATTCCAGAGCTCAGGAAGTTGCAATAATATCTGCATCATTAAAAGAGATGGCAAAAGAGCTACAGATCCCGGTTGTTGCAATGGCTCAGTTGAACCGTTCACCGGAACAGAGGGGAACAAGAAGAGAAGGTGGAATAAAATACCAGCTGTCTGATCTTAAAGAGAGTGGAGCTATTGAACAGGATGCAGATGTAATTATGTTTCTCCACAGGGACGAACAGAACGAAAAAGAGACAGATCGGAAAGGTATTGCAGACCTGATAATTGCCAAACAGAGAAACGGCCCGACAGGGAAAATAGAGCTGGCCTTCCAGGACAAATATACAAAGTTCAATAATTACGACTCATCTGAAGAATATTTCTGATCATTAACTTTAGCATATCAGAACTGATGAAAGTTTTCGCTTATTACAAAAGATCAATTAATGGAATCATAATTGCTTTCTCCTTTGTATAAGAAGTAAGGAGAAAACAAATGAAGAGAGAAGGTTTCACTCTGATAGAGTTATTAATCGTTGTTGCTATAATAGGAATTGTAGCTGCTATCGCAATTCCGAATTTACTCACAGCTGTTCAGAAAAGTAAGCAGAAAGCCACTATGGGTGACCTTAAATCAATAGGAACTGCTATTGAATCATATGTCACAGATAATATTCTGGCGCCCTCAGATATTACCAATGCAGGGTTCGGTGGGAACAGAGACTTTCATATTAAACATTTTCCTGATACAGATGCCTGGGGAAATCCATGGCATTACGCAAGGGATACAGCAATAAGAGATATATATTCCATCTGTTCACCCGGGAAGGACGGACTATTCGCAGGATTCTTTCAGGAAGGAGCATATATTAACAATGCACTTGAAGATTTTAATAATGATATTATTTTCTCAATCGGAATATTCGTTTACGGACCGAGGGTGAAATAAGTGACAAATTTTGTCATCACTCATGACAATTTTATTCCATTTCTACCATCCCTTTACAAAATTTCGAGTAATAGAACAAAAATATATTTGGCACGACAATTGCTTAATAAAATTAAAATATGAAGGAGGTTCATTCATGAACAAAAAAGGTTTTACATTAATCGAGCTTCTTATCGTTGTTGCAATCATTGGTATCGTAGCTGCTATTGCTATACCGAATTTGCTTACCGCGATTCAGAAGAGTAAACAGAAATCAACAATGGGTGATATGAAGTCTATTGGAACTGCAGTTGAATCCTATATGACAGACAACTACATCGCACCCGGAGATTTAACAGATGCAGGTTTCGGTGGTCACAGATCATTTCACATCAAAAAGTTCCCTATCTCAGATGCATGGGGAGGTACTTGGTCATATGCACGTGATGCAACGAACAGAGACATCTACTCAATTGGATCCGGTGGAAGAGACAATACTTTTGCAGGAATGGCTCAGGAGAACGTAGCAAATGGTTATTCAGTTAATTCTTTGACTGATTTTGATCTTGATATTATTTATTCAAATGGGGCATTTGTTTACGGTCCAAGAGTAAAGTAGTACTAACAGAAAAAAAAGAACGGCTGGTTTTACCAGCCGTTTTTTTTTATCCGATTTTATATTCCGGAAATTGACCAAAAAACTATTCCATTTATTCTTAATCCTTTTTTTTCTTGTACTTAATTTTTCAATAAGTTCTGTTAAAATCGCTTTTTTCGAAAGGACAATTTTTTTTCTTCTCTTTTTTTCCCTTTTCCTTCTATTAAGACATATCGATCTTAAAAAGATATTTATAATTATTACTGCAATAATAGCCCCGATCATATTTTTATACGGTATCATTCAGAAATTCATACTTTTCCCAATATACCTGAACAGCATGGAAAACGGGATATCAGCATATTCAAATGCAATGAGAGCGAGGATAGAAAGCGGAAGAATATTTTCCATATTTTCTCTCCCCACTTTATACACACTTATTTGTGCCGTTCTATTATTGGCAATATTTCATTATATGATCAATTCGAAGAAGATCGGTATAAAGATATTCTGGATAATCTTATTTTTTTCAGGCATGTTTAATATTTTACTTACTCAATCATTTGCCGGAGTTCTCTATCTGGTTGCAGGCTTTCCTGTTTACCTTTACTTTTCAGGGCTGTCAAAGCTTAAATTCCTCGTCCCGCTTCTAATGATCCTTTCAATGTTTCTTTTCATTGTTACCGGATTAAGATTTTCTGAGGCGAAGAAACTTGATCCGGTAAAACTCAGGGTCTCCAACTGGAATCAGGCAGTAAGAATGACAGGATCAAGTCCTATCCTTGGTGTCGGGTTCGGTAATTATGAGTACCACATACCGCAATACATTCACCCCGGGGAAGCTCATTCGATTTATTCACATAATTTCATTCTTCAACTAACTGCTGAAGGGGGAATAATTACTCTTATTCTAGTTCTTTCTTTATTGATCATATATAGAAAAAAGATCACCCATGAAATTAACGAGGATAATGCAATTTACATCTCGATCCTGGTTGTATTAATTTTGTACAATCTGATAGATATTGGATTCTATTTTTTCTCTGCAGCACTCATTTTTACGATGATATCCTCACAGATTTACAGAGTAAAGACACCTATCCCGAGAATTACAGCCCTTTTTGTTCTGATAATGGTTATTCCCCAGATATTGATCTTTATTTCCGCAGGACAAAGAAGATCCGGCACGTTTCATCTCAATTTTAAAAGATTTGACAAAGCAGCCGTTTTTTTTAAAAAAAGTCTTGAATTTAACAAATTCAATTACCGGGCGCTTCTTGGATTGGCTGAAATTTCATATTTTACCGGAAAAATTACTAAAGCTGATAAGTACCTGGCCAGAATTCTTGAGCATAATTATTATAGTCCTTATGCTCATTTCCTCAGATCCAAGATTCTATATGGGAAGAAGAGATACCTCTCTTCGCTCTACCATGCGGGTAAAGCTGAATCTCTGAATAAAAGAAATTCAGAATACAGAAAATGGTACAACCAGTTAAGATCAAATTTTGTGAAAAATTTTAAAAAATCAGAAATATCCGGAGGTGAAAGATAGTGCTTGATAACCTCATGTTAAAACTACGCGCTCTTAACGAGGATATTGAATTAATCTCAATATTGATCTTCCTGATCTTCTTTCCGGAGAAATCCTCTTTTTATTATTTCATGATCTTTGCATTTCTTATTGTTTTATTCCTTATCAGAAAAATATTTATATCTAAAAATATTGGTATTTCAAATTTCACAAAAATAATATTAATTGTAAATTTACTTCTTCTCATCTCAACATTGTTCTCCGTATATTTCCTAAAATCACTTCTATTCTTTTTTGATATTTTTCTCATCTCTGCATATTTCATCCTTCACCTTATTGAAGAGAGGGAAGAAGAGAAGAATTTGAAAATTTTTGGAAGTATCATTTCAATATATTCAGGAATATTTCTTTTTATATTCCTATTCTCAGGAGCAAAGGATCTTTTCTTTTCAAATCCGATAATGTCGGGAATTATTTCCGGAGCAGGAGCCCTGATATTTATATATTTCTTTCTTAAAGATAGCAGGTATTTTTATATTCTCGCAGCAATACTTAATCTTTTTGCACTTTATATTTCGGAATCAAAAGCAGCGTTCCTTGGTGTAGCAATTTTTTCCCTGATGCTGGTCCTATTCAAAAACAAGAAGGCGATACCTGTAGTACTGATTCTGATTACATTGACATTTCTTATTCCTAATCCAATAAGAAACATGTTTCACCACTCAATATATGTAGATCCATATTCTACTGACAGGATAAAAATATGGAATACCGGCCTTAAAATATTCAGGGATCATCCAATTGCCGGTGTCGGGGCTGATAATTTTGGGGAACTTTCCAAAACATACAATTTCAGGCAGGAGAAAGGGCCGGCAAATTATTTCAAGCTACCAAGAACTCCTCATAGTGATTATATAAAAATGTTAGCCGAACTGGGAATATTCGGAATATTGATAATCATCTTTTCACTCTATTTTATAATAAGGAAAATATTGCAGGGCCCTCTCTTCAATATTTCGAAAGTTCTTATCCTTTACCTCCTGTTCCAGGCGCTGTTTTTTAATATTGTTTTCCAGACATTTTTTTTCTTTTTTTTCATGTTCCTGCTGAAAACACTTTTTAAAGGTGAAATTGACTTTCAAAGTAACTCAGTCTCTATGAAATTCATATCAATTCTAATCCTGATAGTTGTCATTTTTATCGGTTACATATTCCCCTATTATTCAGGACTTCTTGTAGAACAGAGTTCAAATCAAAATAACCTTACTAATGTTTTTATTCAATTGAATAAAGCGGAAGAGTTTAACAAAATGAATATCAGCCCATATTACTACAAAGCCATTATCCTTCTCGGTCAATTTAAAAAAACTTCTGATCCTGCATTCCTATATTCAGCCATAGACAATGTGAAGAATATTATGAAAATAAATCCCTACTACAGCAAAGCTTACTTTCTTGAGTCGGATATTTTCCGGACAATGCTTGAAAAAGGGATCGAATACCCGGGACTGCAGGAAGAAGTATTGTCCCCTCTGATCAAGCTTGAGAAAATTGACCCATACAATCCGTTTATTAAAATAGAAAAGGCCCATTTTTTACTTAGATTCGGAAAACCGGAACAGGCAAAAGCAGAAGTTTTAAGTGCCCTTGAACTTGAACCGAAATTTATTTCAGCATTATACTTCCTTCATAAAAATTTCAATTATTTTGGAAATACATCGGTTTTTACCTCAAAGATCAATTCGATCTTAAAATCAACTTCAGACTGGCCTGAAAGAGAATCTCCATACCTGAACAGTTTGATAAAGATACCTGATGGATTGGCCGGACTTATTGATGTTGCTCCTGCAAAATCTGATTGACAATGATACTCCTGAAACCTATAATTAACCGGTGATAAAAAAGACCGCATCCCTAATCGTATTCATTATAATTTTTTCACTCTATTTCTCTGCAAATGAATCCCCTTACGGGATCAATGCTCATACCGGAAGCAATAATGTTCTGGCAAAAATAAAAGAAGCGGGGATAAAGTGGATAAGGATAGATCTCTATTGGTCAAAAATTGAACTGGCAAGAGGAGACTTTGATTTTAGTGAAATTGACAGAATAATTGAATACTGCATGAATAACGGTTTATCCATCCTCGGTGTGCTCAGTTCAAGTCCCGGCTGGAGCAATAATAATAAAGGCATCAATTATCCTCCGGACGATGTTGAAGATTGGAAAAACTTTGTTTCAATCACAGTCAGCAGATACAAAGACAAGATCAGATACTGGAATATCTGGAATGAACCCAATGTCGAAAAATTTTTCGCTCTCGGGAAAGCAGATTTTGTAGATGAAATATTCCTCCCGGCTGCAGTAACAATAAGGAACAAAAGCCCCCTCTCCTTGATTGCCGGGCCTGAACTTGCCCACCTTGAAGGACAGGGAAGTGAATGGTATTTCTGGCTGAAATATATTCTGACAGAATGTTCTCAATATATTGATATTGTTTCACACCATATTTATAAGAACACCGGAGTATATGCGATCTTCGAATCTCTTGAGATAGGTGAGAACATTACTCCTTCAGTAAAAGAAGTGATAGAAGATTCCGGTTTCTCATCAGCCCCTTTCTGGATAACAGAGACAGGATGGGATACTGAATTGTTTTCTGAAGACGAACAGGAGACCAGATACCTGGAATTTCTTCAGAAAATGGAAAAAAAGAGTTACCCGAATAAAATATTCTTCTATCAGATCATTGATGATGCAACACCCGGAATAAGGCCCTGGGGTATCATAAAAAGCAATTTTACTGAAAAACCTGCTTATTCTGTTTATAGTGACTTTATTTCAGGCCTGTATCCTCCAGCTGAAGATTCCGAACCGGATCAACTCTCAAAGAAATGTTATATGGAAGAGAGTGTGGCGATGTCAAATATGAGAAATAAAAAAAAATTTATTGGCAACCTCAGACAAATAAGAGGATTTTTTAATAAATTCCCACAAACAAAACAATTTGTAACCCTTTACTATAATTACGGCTCGATACTTAAAGTAATTGCACATAATTTTCCGGAATTCAGAAGATATTCTCTGAAAACAGCAATTATTATAAATTATCTATTCCCGACAAGCCATCAAAAGATTATTGATCTGATTGCCTCCCTAAAACCATAATGCTCTATCTACTCACCGCATCTTTTATCTGGTCCTTCTCATTCGGACTTATAAAAGGAAACCTGACATCTCTTCACCCGAACCTTGTGTCATTTATCCGTATTGGAATATCATTCCTGGTCTTCCTCCCATTTATTAAAATAAACAGTATTCCAAACAGATTAAAAATGAGATTGATGGTGATCGGAGCAATTCAATACGGATTGATGTATATCGCCTACATTTATTCATACAAATTCCTTAAAGGTTATGAAGTGGCCCTGTTTACTATATTTACCCCCCTGTACATTTCGATCATTTACGATATTACAAAAAAAAGATATCACAGGAGATATCTGATCATCTCACTTCTTGCTGTTGCAGGCACAGCCATTATCGTATATAAAGAGATCGGATCTTCAAGTTTTTTACCCGGATTTATTCTTATACAATTATCAAACCTGTTCTTTGCCTGGGGTCAGATAAAATACAGGGAGATAATGAAAAAGAATGTTGATATTGGAGATAAAGATATATTTGCATATCTCTATGCCGGTGCATTTCTTGTTACTCTGTCTGCACTTTTACTAACAGTTGATCTTAATACTATTTCAATTACAACGGAGCAGATACTCACATTGATATACCTTGGAATTGTAGCCTCCGGAGTAGCATTCTTTTTGTGGAACTTCGGAGTACGGAGATCCGGGATCGGAACGATATCCGTAATGAACAACCTCAAGATCCCTCTTGCTGTTTTTGTATCCGTAACAGTTTTTGGAGAGAGCGGAAATCTGCCGAGGATCTTAATCGGGTGTGCGGTATTAATATCGGCATTAGTTTACAATGAGATCTCGGAAAACAAGACAGGATCAGTCTCTTCCCGGACTTCCGGTAAATGAGATATAGAACCGTCTTCTTCTGATATAACCATCCGAATCAACCACTTCAAGTGTATGCCATCCGGGATCGAGGATTATCACCATTTTATGTTTGATCTTTGAAGTCCCTTTATATACCTTATCAATATACCAGAACATCTCCTTACCACTGAATTTGTGAGCAGCCCTGAAAGTGATGTTCTGGATCCGTTTCCTAAAATCCACTGGAATAAGGATCCTTGCATTCTTCACCGGATACAATATCTGAATCGGATTCCGGCCCGCGCCTGAAGCACACCCTTTCGTATGGGGAGGAATTATATCGACAATATCTCCTCTTTCCCGGAGGAATTGGGAAACATCGGGAGGATATACAATCCTTTTAATTTTTTTATACATACCATCTTCCCAACAGAGAGAGCATACACTATTCCGTTCATCCAGGGACACATAAATGGAACGGTGATAAGGACACAATGGAACAACACCTGCACCGGATGGAGAATTAACAGTGATAACATCCTCACAATCTTCTCCTGCCAGAAAACCTGTCCTGCTGCATAGATCAACTTTCCTGAAGCTCAGGCCATCACGGCTGAACCATTTTTCACTTCTCTTTTTCGGAAGATAGTTAAAAATATCGAACATTAATGGAGCTGCGCACGAGTATCCGGCAAGCTCCGGATTCCCTTCTCCCCGGAAATTCCCGGTCCATACTCCTATAACCCATTCCGGGCTGACTCCGACAGCCCATGCATCCCTTTGTCCGTAACTTGTTCCGGTCTTCCACGCAATAGGGTTCTTACTCTGATATTGTTCCCAATAATATTCTGCACCGGGCCTCTTCAATTCTCGCATCATACTGAGTGTAAGATATGCTGCTTCAGGGCTTATCAGATCAAATGTCCCTTTTCTTTCCTGAGACACGGCTTCAAATTGTAACGGGAGAAATTTTCCGGAATTACCAAGTCCCCGGTACAACCGGACCAGTTCGATCAGTTTTGTTTCTGCACCGCCAAGGATCAGCGTCAATCCGTAATCATCTGGATCTCTAATGAGAGTCGTCAATCCACTTTTCTGCAGGAATAAATAAAACTTATTAAGTCCATAATAATTGAGCAGCCTCACAGCAGGAACATTCAGCGATCTGATAAGAGCTTCTTTTACTGTCACAACTCCACTGAATTTCATTGAAGCATTAGATGGAGAAAACGAGCCAAAGTAGGATGGAATATCTTTTAAAATTGTTCTTTCCAGTATAGCTCCTTCATCAATTGCAAGAGCATAAAGAAAGGGTTTCAGAATGGAGCCCGAAGATCTCGGGGCCCTTGCTCCATCCACCTGGCCGCTCTCACTAAAATCGAAAAAATCCTGAGATCCACAATAAACCCGGATTTTTCCAGACACAGTCTCTGCTACTACTACTGCGCCATTTCTGATACCGAAGCTCGACAGGTATTTCAAATGTTCCTTTAGAAGGTGTTCCACTCTCTCTTGCTGTTCCCGGTCAATTGTTGATCTGATCTCTTTCCCTTTGTATCCAGGAATATTCTTCATATATTCAGAAAAATGGGGTGCTACAGAGGGTATGGCGAAAAGATGTTCCGGAATATTCTCGGCAGAACTCTGCTTTAAAATATCATCAGAAATAATCCCTCTGTCAAATAATCTTTTCAGAAGCTTATTCTTTTTTCTGATCAGAGCATCTCTGTTCAGCAGAGGAGAGATAAGACCGGGAGCATTCGGGAGGACAGCCAGAACAGCTGCCTCATTCCATGTCAATTTTAACGGTTTTTTGCCAAAATATTTCAGAGATGCAGCACCGATCCCGATAATATTGCCTCCGTAAGGTGCATTTTCAAAATACATCCGCAGTATCTCTTCTTTTGAATATTTAATTTCGAGTTTTAATGCCTGAAAAATTTCAATGAACTTGGATATAAATGTCCTCTTTTTTTTCAATGCAATCCTAACCACCTGCATGGAAAGAGTGCTTGCTCCACTTTTGATCTTTCCGGAGATCACATTACTAACCAAAGCTCTTACTAGAGAAACCGGATTAATCCCGGGATGATAATAGAAATACCTGTCCTCAAAATTGATAACCGATAATATAAGTTTTTCCGGTATCTCCATCGACGGATCAGGAGGGAAATGCCATTGTTCGTTACTATTCAGGAATGCTCTTAAAATCCGGCCTCCATTATCTGTAACAACCGTACTATGATCATTTTTAAATAATTCTCCCGGGAGAGGGATCAATAAGTATAAAAAAAGGAGTGATAGAACAAATATAATGAGAAATCTATACTTCCTCAGCCGGTTTTTCAATGAATCAGTAGTAATATTCATTTCGATCAGAAAAGTATATCACAAAAGGAATACACTGAAATCCGGAAAACATGATGATTTTTACATATTCGCCGGCTGCGACGGGTACAGGTCAATTTTCAGCTGGTCTGAGATCTATAGGACCGAAAATGGAAGGAAAATGATACTTCTCCCAGGCAAAAAAGGATTAACTTTCGGGCCTGTTGCAGATTGTTTTGTTGACAGGGATATCCGGGCTTTATCCTGTGTTGAGAAAGTAAAACTCTGATAACCTGAGGAATCAGCCCTCTTCCAGTTTTTTCCTGAGCTTCTCTTTTGAGAGCCAGAGATCTATCTCTTTTTCCTCGATGGTCTGAATAGTAGTTTTTGCAAGGCTAATGATTATATAAACAAAAACCCCTCCACCCATAAATATTACTCCGGTAATTATCTCAAGAGGTACAGATACCTTCAGGAACATGATTAGCATTGCAAAAATATAACCAAAAAAGAAAAAGATCATCAATCCGAAAGATATCATCCATTTCTGCTTAACTTCACCAGGAACATTCTCCTTGATCTTATTAGTTAATACAATGGATAAACCGATAAAAATTGCTCCCACCAGAATCAGTAATACTGAAATCAATGTATTAGCTTCCATCAATTCCCCTCCTTTCTGATCTTCCCCATCTCCCTTTCCTTAAGATAGGACATCATATTTTTTTTAAATTTAATCAATTTTGATTTGTCTTTAATCTCACCTGCAATAAGTTCTATCAGGTCAACTTCACTTTCTCCCGGAAAATCAGCTGCAGTATGGCCCATCAAGACTACAATTTTATTTACATCAATATTTCCATATATTCCTTTAATAGAACTAACTTCTTGTATTACATATTCAATAAAACCGGAATCTTCTCCATCGGATTCAGATACTTTCTCTATACACCCTTTTTTGGTCTGAGAGGATACAATTGACATAAGTGATACAAAGTCCATATTTATCTTTTTCGAACCCACATTATCATCATTAGCTATATCAATATTCGCATTATTAAGATCAAGCAGGTCAACCATAGCAAGTTCACCTGTATTTTCCCAGGATTTAGCATGTATGATCTCTCCGTTTTCAAAATGAATAGTACCGGATTTATCATCTTTTGTTACTTTGCATACAGCTGTACAATTCCCGAGATTCATCAGTCTCATGTAAAAACAGGGCCCTATAGTATCTATTCTGTTACCGATAGAGATGCTCTCCTTAAAGTATTTTTCTACTCGTGAAACAAACCACTTAATACTGAATGGTTTAAGAAGAACTTCGATATCTTTCAACAGTTCTATTTTCCTGATTGTTGAGGGATCTGTATAACTTCCCGTAAAAATTATATCCCCATAAAAGTTCCCTCTCCTTATATCTTCTATAAATTCAAGGATATCTTTGTTGAGAATAAATAGATCTATAATTATAAGCCCGAAATAATCCTCTTTGAAGTGTAACCTGGCCTCTTCCAGAGTTGTACAAAAAACAGTTTTGATCTCCGGCTCTAACTCTCTGAGGCCTGCAACATATTCACTCACTATCGGTGTATCTTTATCAATACACAATATATTCTTAACCATACCGGTATAATAATAAAACATTAAAAAAAATAATTCAAGCCTTAACTATATCTAAATGGGAATTGAATTAATTATACTCAACCGGGAAATTTCAACACACTCTGAAATTGACAAAAGAGACAATATAGTTTATTATATCGCTTAATAATCTATGAAAATCTATACAGCTGATGAGGCTGGATTTTGTTTTGGAGTGAAAAGGGCCTTGAACATAATTGATCGACTTCATGAAAGTAATGAGAGCATTGAAATTTACGGACAGCTCATCCACAACAATACAGTTCTAAATGATCTGAAACAGAAAGGAATTGATTATATTAATGACCTCAAATGCCTGGATAAGAACAGAAAACTTATCATCAGAACTCACGGAATATTAAAAAGTGACGAAGAGTTCCTCAGGGATAACAAAGTCAGTTATGTAGATGCAACCTGCCCTCTGGTTAAAAAGATACACAGGATAATTGAAAAGGTAAACAGTACAAAAAATAAAATCCTGATAATAGGAAATAGTGACCATCCGGAAATTAGAGCGATCAGTAGTTATGCTGAAAACGGTCTAATTGTTAATTCAGTAAAGGAACTGGATGTTTTAAAATATAATGAGCCGGTATCTGTTGTAGCACAGACCACTTTAGATTCCGGTTTCTTTAAAATGATGATCTCGGAGATCATTGACCGCGTAGAACACATTGAGATATTCAATACAATCTGCAGTGCAACTATTGAACGGCAGGAAGCAGTGAGAAAACTTGCACCTAAGGTCGATTTTATTATTGTGATCGGTGGTAAGAACTCATCTAATACAAAAAAATTATACAATATTTCAAAGATAATAAATGAAAATACCTTTCATATAGAAAAAAGCAGCGAATTGAATGATACAGAACTTCAGAAAAAATTCAGACATTTCAGTTCCGTCGGTATTACTGCAGGGGCATCTACTCCCCCGGAGGAGATCGAAGATGTAAAGGTTTTCTTCAGGAATTTTAAAACAGAAAAGGAGAGTTAAAATGGACGATATTAAAGAGAAAAAAGATATTCAGGAAAATGAAGATTTTTCCCAATTGATGGAGGAATACAGCCTTAAGTCGATCAAACAAAGCAGTCATGTTGATGGCATCATCATCGATATTTTTGATAATAATGTAATAGTTGATATCGGACAGAAAACTGAAGGCATCCTGAACAAGGAAGAGCTACTTGACTGGGACGGTAATTTCAATTATAAGATCGGAGATCCTGTTACAGTTGTATGCCAGAATGTAAATATGAAGCAGGGATATCTTATAGTTTCCAAGAAGAATGTAGACAGAGCTGAGGGCTGGAAAAAGATTTCCGATGCTTACGATAGCAAGACAACGATCCCGGGAAGGGTACTTAACGTATCACCGGATGGGAGAGGTTTTAAGGTTGATGCAGGCGTTGATATGTTCCTTCCTATGACGCAGGCAGATATAAAGAAAGTGAAGAATCCTGCCAACCTGGTAGGAAAAGAATTCCAGTTCAAGGTAGTTAAGCTTAACCCGAAGGAAAAATCAGGAGTATTATCAAGAAGAGCTCTTTTGGAAGAAGAGAGAGCTCAGGAACTTGAAAACCTCTATGCATCACTAAAAGAGGGAGATATAATCAAGGGTGTCGTCACAAGAATAGAAGACTACGGTGCATTTGTAAATATTGGAGCAATTGACGGCCTGCTTCATAAAGACAATATTTCATACAGCAGGATCAATCATCCGAAAGAAAGATTGAGGAAAGATGATGAACTTGAAGTTAAAGTACTCGGAATAGATAAAGCAAACAATAAGGTCTCTTTAGGCCTTAAACAGAAACATCAGGATCCATGGATCAATATTAAAGACAAGTACCCGGTAGGGCACCGCCTTGAAGCAAAGGTAATGAAAACCGTAGATTTCGGAGCATTTATTGAATTAGAAGAAGGCGTCGAGGGGCTCCTTCATATTTCCGACCTTACATGGGAAGGGAAACCGAAGTCTGTTGAGGAATATGTCGGCGTCGGGGAAAGGATGTGGGTCCAGGTCATTGAACTTAATCCTGAAGAGAGAAGGATCAAACTTGGTTTGAAACAGCTCGGCATGAGACCTGAACTCAAATATATGGAAAACCACAGCAAGGGTGAGATCATAGATGGCCTTGTCAAAAAAATAATTAAATCAAGAGTGTTCGTTGAACTTGAAAAAGGGATCGAAGGAGTTATAAAGATATCTGATATCTGTTACTTCAGGATCAATTCAGCGGATGAATACCTGAAAGAAAAAGAAAAAATCAAAGTTATGATCATCGGTGATGATCTCGATATGAATTACAAGGTAAAACTCGGATATAAACAACTTCATGAAAATGAGTGGAATGAATTTTTCGCAACCCATAAAACAGGGGATAAAGTGAAAATCAAGGTTAAATCAATTAATGAAACAGGGATAAGATGTGAAATAAGTGAATTTATTGAAGGTTTCATCAGGCTGGGAGAGATCGACGAAAAAAAGATCACATTTGAAGAAGCGAAGGAAAAATTCCTCCCCGGTCAGGAGCATGAAGTTGCTATCCAATCTTCCGACAGAAATAGAAAAAGGATCTATCTCAGTTTCAGAGAACTGAAAAGAAAAAAAGAGAAAGAGGATCTTGAAAAATACGGTAAATCAGAGAGCGAATCTGTTACCACCGTAGGAGACCTCTTTGAGAACGCTTTAGATAAAAATAAATGAAATTTCTGTCAGCACCGTGGAGATGGAATTTTATTTCCAGTTCTGACAAAATAAAAGGCTGTATTTTCTGCAAGCTCGAAAAAAGAATAAACCGTGACACACTAATCTGCCATATTGGAAAAGATTTTTTTGTCATACTGAACAAGTATCCATACAGCTCCGGACATCTCATGATAGTACCTTTGAAGCATATAAGTTCACCGGAAAAAATATCTCCGGGATCATCTGTAGAATTATGGACTTTGATGAACAGATCCATCAGAATCCTGAAAGAAAATTTCTCACCCGACGGTTTTAATGTGGGGATGAATATAGGGGGAGCTGCAGGAGCGGGAATAAAAGAACATATCCATCTCCATGTCGTCCCGAGGTGGAGCGGTGATTCAAACTTTATGGGAGTCATCGGTGAAACAAAAGTAGTCTCATATGACATTAATATGATCTATGACACTATAAAAAGGGAGTTCGAAGGGTGAACTATTCAAAGTTTATCATATTGATTTTAACTCTCACATTATTCCCACAATGCCGTAAGGATAAACCTTTATATATATTTCTGATCACACTTGATACAACAAGAGCGGATGCGATCAATTATGATCCGGGAAATAACAGAACCCCAAACCTTGCTTCCCTCTCATCAGAAGGCACCACTTTCAGGAATGCCTATACAAACATACCGATCACTCTCCCTTCACATGCTTCAATGTTCTATTCTTTATACCCGCATGATCTGAAAATTTATAATAACGGACAAACAAACAAAACAAAATACCCCTCTCTTGTACAATTGCTGAAAAGCCGGGGATTCAGAACAGGAGCTGCCATTTCTCTGGGAGTTTTAAATACAGATTTCGGATTAAGCCGGGGTTTTGACTCATATATAGAAAATTTTTCACAATATTCATGGACAAAATCCGCAGAGCAGGTGAACCGTGACCTTTTCCCGGTAATAAGCAGTATTAAGGAGAAGAGGGCATTTATATGGGCCCATTACTCCGATCCGCATGAGCCATACTATCCTCCCTACTATGACGGCATATTTGAGATATTTTCCGGTAATCAGAAAGTTTTCACCATTAATAACAGTTTGTACTTTAATTTCAAAAAAAAGATCTTACTGAAACCCGGGAAAAATAGAATAGTTTTCAAGTCGACCATACCTTCTCAGGTCAGAAATAACCCGGACTGCAGCATATCAGGTATCTTTTATCAGGGACTTGAGTTAAGTCCTTCCTATCCGGATATGACCGAAATAATTTATCCGGAAGATTTCAGAAAAGTAGGAAAGAAAAAAGATGATTATTTCTCGGATCAATTAGAATCTGTTTTTATAGTAAACAATAAAAAACAAGAAGAATCAGAAGTTGATCTTCGCTTTACCAGCAAACTTAGAGAAACCGAGCAGAGCAGGAAAGTGCTTTATCTTGAAAGTATCAGTTATATGGATAAACATATAGGAGAATTGATCCGTTTCCTGAAAAAAAAAGGTATTTATAACAATTCCATTATATTGATAGCCGGGGATCATGGAGAGGGGCTGGGCGAATATCAGAACCATTTCGGACACATACACTATCTGAACAAAGTATATACCCATGTCCCGTTTATTATAACCGGCAGAGGAATAAGCAAAGGTGAGATCAGAAATGACCTGGCATCAAACCTTGACATAGCCCCGACAATACTGGATATTGCCGGAATTAAGGTCCCAGAATTCATGAAAGGCTCAAAGCTTTTGTCTGAAAGAAGTAAAAACAAACTGATTCTCGAAACATTTTCCCCTGAAGCATATTTTGATGCATTTTCCATTATTGAATTCCCGGATCAGATCATTTTTTATCCGGGAAAACCTGATAAGAAAATTGAGTATATCCATCTGGGAAGTGACAGATACGGCACTAATGTTGATCAAAATAGAACAAGTGCGGATGACAAGGCAAAACTGCTCAGATCTATCCTCGGAATATCGAGGTCTATCACCGCAACAAAAGGTAAGGTAGGCAATAAAAAAAGGATACATGAAGATATATTAAAATCATTGGGGTACCTATGAATAAATTAAATGCTCCGAAAGGGACCAAAGACATTTTTTCACCGGAAGTTGAGAAATGGCAGTATTTTGAACATAAGATAAGAGAATATTTCAAACTTTTCAATTACAGAGAGATCAGAACTCCCATATTTGAGAGAAGTGAATTGTTCTCTCGTGGGATCGGCAACGAAACTGAAGTTGTACAAAAAGAGATGTACACATTCGAAGATAAGGCGGGAAGAAGTATGACCCTCCGCCCGGAGAACACTGCATCCGTTGTCAGAGCATTGATAGAACATAACCTTATGAACGAGCTCTTTCCTCATAGATTTTTCTATATCGGGCCTATGTTCCGGTATGACAAGCCTCAGAAAGGACGTTACAGACAATTTCACCAGCTTGGCATTGAAGTATTTGGAGATAACTCGCCTTATGTGGATGCAGAAGTAATCTTTTCAGCTCTCGATTTTTTACAATCTCTTAATGTGACCGATATGACCCTCTATATCAATTCTGTCGGATGCTCAGTATGCAGGCCCGGCTACCTGAAGAAATTATCTGAAGCAGCTGAGAAAAACAAGGATGGTTTCTGCAGCGATTGTAAAAGAAAGATAGACACCAATCCTTTAAGAATATTTGACTGCAAGGTTACATCTTGTATAGCTCTTGCCGACGATCTTCCCAGGATAACAGAGAACCTGTGTGAAGAGTGCAACACGCATTACGGGGAAGTTAAGGACAACCTGAAGCTTCTCAACCTTGAATTTCAGGAGAATACTAAACTAGTAAGAGGACTCGACTACTATACCAAGACAGCATTTGAAATAACATCTTCAAAACTGGGTGCTCAAAATGCGATCCTGGGCGGAGGTAGATATAATAATCTGGTAAAAGAGCTCGGGGGGCAGGATCTCCCCGGTATCGGATTCTCTGGCGGGATTGAGAGGATCCTTCTGAATATGAATGATCCGCAATCAGACGGAATCAGGAAATTATTCATCGCATGGCAGGGTGAGGAAGCAATGGCAGAGTCATTTAAACTCTCAAATGAGTTGAGGAAAAAAGGTTATATGGTCTACATGGATTACTCAACAAAGAAATTATCGAAACAATTGCAGAAGGGCATCAAACTCAATACTGATTTCACTCTGATACTTGCTGGTGATGAGTTGGCAAACGATGAGATCTCAATAAAGAATTTTGAAACAAGAGAACAGATTACAATAAAGAGGGAGGAACTGGACAAATGGCTGAAGGAAAATTGTTGAAAAGAGACTTGTATTGCGGTCAGGTAAACGAAGAATATCTGGACAGAAATATTACAGTTTACGGTTGGGTGAACAAAAAAAGAGAACTGGGCGGCCTGACATTTATCGACCTGAGAGACAGGGAGGGGATACTTCAAATAGTCATCGATGAAAATTTTGATGACAAAAACCTCATTAAAGAAATAAATAATGAATATGTCATTTCAGTAGAAGGAAAAGTGATCAGAAGATCAAATCCAAATCCGGAAATATTTACAGGAAATGTCGAATTATCTGCAGAAAAAATAGATATCCTCAATACATCTGAACTTCCTCCATTCTTTCCTGAAAACAATACTGATGTTTCGGAGGAGTTGAGATTTAAACACAGATATCTTGACCTGAGAAACAGTAAAATGCAGAAAAATTTCAGAATCCGGAGTGAAGTGAACCTGAAAGTAAGGAATTATCTTGACTCGGAAGGATTCCTGGATATCGAAACACCGATGCTAACCAAAGCAACTCCAGAGGGTGCAAGAGACTATCTTGTCCCATCAAGAATATATAAAGGGAAAATGTTTGCTCTCCCCCAATCTCCACAGCTTTTTAAACAACTATTAATGATATCGGGATTTGAGAGGTATTATCAGATCGTTAAATGTTTCAGGGATGAGGATCTCAGAGCAGACAGACAGCCTGAGTTCACACAGATAGATATAGAGATGAGTTTTGGTGAGCAGGAAGAGTTATTCCAGATAGTAGAAGGGATGATAAATGAGATATTTTCTCTTAATGGCAAAAGTGCAGATCATAAATTCCCGATCATGACTTATGAAGAAGCGATGAATCGGTACGGCTCTGATAAACCTGACCTCAGGATCCCATTGGAAATAAAGGACTTCACGTCAAGTTCAAAATCTCTGGGATCAAATATCCTTGACTCTATCATAAGCAAGGATAATGTTATTAAAGGACTTGTTCTCGAAAACGGGTCAGGATATTCGAGAAAAATACTTGATGGTATAAATGAGTTTGTCCGGGAACGGGGTGGAGCAGGAGCGATCTGGATGAAAAAAGGGGAGGAGGGATTCAAGTCATCCTTAAAACTGGAAAGTTCTGCTATTGAAGATTTTTTCAGAACAGAATCAATTAACAATACAGATATCATATTTCTCATCGGGGGACCTGAGCAGAAAACTCTTGAGATGACGGGACGACTAAGGGAACATCTGGGAAAAGATATGATCGATGATAAAAAACTCGAATTTTTGTGGATAGTGGATTTCCCGTTATTTTTCTATAATGAAGATGAAGATAGATTCGATTCAAATCATCACCCGTTCACTTCTCCGAAACTTGATGAACTTGATCTACTTGAGAAAGAACCGCTGAAGGTAAAATCAATTGCATACGATCTTGTCCTTAACGGAGTTGAGATCGGAGGTGGCAGCAGGAGGATCAACAATATTGATCTCCAGAGAAAGATCTTCAAATTGTTGAAATTGTCAGATAATGAGGTAGAAGAGAAGTTCGGTTTTTTCCTCGACGCATTAAAATACGGAGCACCTCCTCATCTGGGAATCGCATTCGGTATGGACAGAATAATCATGCTGCTAACCGGTGAAGAATCTATCAGAGAGGTAATATCATTCCCGAAAACCACATCTTCTCTGTGCCTCCTGACCGGGTCTCCGTCCGAAGTTTCAGAGAAGCAGCTGGACGAACTGAAAATAAAATTTTCCAAATAGCACATTTCTTGATCGAAGTACCGGATTGTGTTCAACCGGGAATTAGAATATAATACAGGTATGAAAGCATGCAATACAAATCCGTTAATAAAATATA
>Ga0209013_10000946_pt1 | contig 26731 bp, 22 predicted proteins | sample Cruoilmetagenom2_FD_187291 | JGI IMG/M metagenome (GOLD analysis project Ga0209013, IMG submission 187291) | Oil polluted marine microbial communities from Coal Oil Point, Santa Barbara, California, USA - Sample 2 (SPAdes) (version 2) | ecosystem: Environmental > Aquatic > Marine > Oil seeps ...
ACAATTCCAATCGTATAATTCATATCCAAGTAGGAGATGCGATGGGTGTAAAAACAATGTCTATCCAATTATCAGCTCGAGGGGATGCCGACGTCATCGGTTGAGGAAGAAGTTGTGGTCGGCGTTGTGGTGGTCGTGGTCGCCGAGTCAGTGTTGAAGGAGGCGGTTGTTTCAGGAGAACTCCCGAGGTCGAGGGCAACGAGGACGCCGCCCGCGAGCGCCACAACGGCCACGAAGCCCGGGATCACAAATCGCCTCATCACAAGATTGTTACATGCTTTTCAGGAAGATGTCACCCCGCGCGCCGGTCTTGTTGCCATCTCGGACACAGGCGGGGATGCCTATTCCCCGGTAGCTGGCGCCCGTGATGAACAATCCCGAGGGCAGAGCGTTCTCGATCGCGTCGACCCAAGCTGCGTGATGAGGGCGGTACTGGGCGAATGCTCCTGGCCACCGAGTGATGCGAACATCGAGAGGTGAGAACCTCACACCGAGGTGCGTATCGAGGTCTGTTAGCACCGCGTCGAGAACTTCTGTATCAGTGAGCTGGAGTACCGGCATGCCGTCTCGACCGATGGAAACGCGCAGTATTTCGCCGCCTCCCGGAGGTTTCCAGTGTCTCCATTTCTGGGATCCGAACGAGGCAGCCGTCACCCGGCATTGGGCGGGTTTCGGAACGAGGTATCCGCTGAGTCCCCGTAGACGCTCGGGCCACTGATCGGCCGATATGTGGAGCGTGATCATGATGACGTCGGCAGTCTCTGCCTGGGCGAGCAAATCCGCGACTTCCGGGGCGGCCCCGTCGAGGATGGATCCGGTTGATCTGGCCGGGCCGGCGAAGATCACGGCGTCGTACTCGTTGCCGTCGATCGACCATCTTGTGCCCGCGTCATGGCGTTCGATGCTGTGTACTGGACTGTTGGTGCGGATTTCGCCACCAGCGTCAGTGACAGCTCGAGCCGTTGCGTCGATCAGGGAAGCGATGCCGCCCCGGGGCGCGGCAAATATCGGGCTGGTTGCTGCGGTGGCAGTGCCGGCGGTCGAGCCGCGTTGCCGACGCGCGGCGAGCAGCAGGCTTCGATTGTCATCGGCGAGGGCTCTGATCTGAGGAACCTCGGCGAGGCTGAAGTTGTCGGTATCGGTGGCATAGATGCTCCCGACCAGAGAGTCAACGAGACGTTCGTGAACCTCGTCACCGAACCTCGCTCGTACGAATGTGCCAACCGAGTCCTCAGCGGTGGAGGTACGCGGGAGTAGGGGCTCGAGCCCGGCGCGCAGCTTGCCCCTCCACGACAGCATGCCCGTGGTCATGAGGGGCCAGAGGCGCCCTGGGATGCCCAGGAGTAGGCCCTCCGGAATCTTGTGGAGGCCGTTGTTCCAGACAGCCGCGCCAACCGGTTCCGGTGACACGAGGGTCGAGCCGAGTCCGACACGTACTGCAAGCGCATGGGCTTCCGGTACCCGAGCGAGAAATGAGTCGGCCCCTGCATCGAGCCCATTGATTCCAGCGAAGGTGCTCGCGCCAATGCGGCCCCCGACGCGGTCGCTCGCCTCGAGCACGACCACCTCATGACCACCGGCGTCTACCAACGCAAGCGCCGCACTGAGACCACTGAGTCCAGCGCCTACAACGGCAACGCTTCGGTCGACCATCAGGAGCCGCCTACACCTGTCGCCTGACACACGAGTTCGGCTAGTGCCTCGAAGGTGTCGGCGTCGGTATTGACGCTTCTGGCCCGGTCGAAGTCCAGATCGTTCTCCCTAGCTCGTTGGGCCGCTTCGATGTCGAGGTCGTAGAGAACCTCGAGGTGGTCTGCCACGAATCCGCATGAACACACGATGACACCACCGACATCGTCGTTGGCGCCGAGATCGTCGATGACGTCCAATATGTCTGGCCCGATCCACGCCTCGGAGGTCCGACCCGCCGACTGCCATGCGATCTGCCAGTCGATGCCCTCGACCAGACCAAGTCTGTCAGCCACAGCCTGCGCTGTCGACCGAAGCTCGTCGATGTAGGGATCTCCGGTGGCGATGATGCGTTCGGGGAGCGAGTGGGCCGTGAACAGCACTCGAGGTCGCCCGTCGATCGAGGAACTCATCCCACCGAGCATCCGATCGAGTCGGAGTTGCAGGTCGGCCGCGAGGAAGTCGATGAAGGCAGGCTCAGTAGCCCAGCTCGAAATCCCGACGACCTCGATGGACCGGCTCGCTGCTGTGGCGCCTTGCCGCAGACGGTCGAGGTATTGGCCGATCGAGAACGCCGAAAAATGCGGAGCGAGAACCAGGCCGACGATCGAGTCGAACCCTTCGTCTGCCAGCGCCCGTGCGACGTTTTCGACCTTCGGGTGTGCGTGCTTGAGGCCTAGGGCAACGTGGTATCGACCGGGCTCTTTGTTGTCGAGTGCAACTTGCAATGTGTCGCGCTGTGCCTCTGTTGTCTGCGCGAGTGGGGATACCCCACCGATTGCGGCGTACCGGCGAGTGAGACCCTCGAGTGCTTCGCGAGTCGGTGGACGGCCCCGTCGAATATCGGTGTAGTACGGCTCAATTTCCTCGGGACTCCGTGGCGTGCCGTATGCCATCAGAAGCACGGCCACCCGACCGTTCACGACGGGAGGGCTCTCTTCGTGAGTTCGTGGACGAGATCGACGATGTCGTGAAGGATCCCAGGGTCGGAATCGGGTTGCACACCGTGACCCAGATTGAAGATGTGCCCGGGGTGCTGCACGCCGTTGCCCAATTCGTTGTCGTCCAGTACTTGCCGTGCGCCTTCCAGCGCTGGTTCGCGCCCGGCAAGGACGAGTGCGGGATCGAGATTTCCCTGGACCACGAGATCATCTCCCATACGGTTGCGGGCATCGGTGATCTGGGTCCGCCAGTCGAGTCCGAGTACGCGCGGCCCGGCTGCGTACATCGACTCGAGAAGGTGGTCACACCCGATGCCGAAGTGGATGCCGGCGGCACCCGGATGCCGTCGCCGCAGTTCTTCGAAGACATGGCGGGAGTGCGGTAGCACGTAGCGGTCGTAGTCACTTCGGCTGAGTGCTCCGGCCCAGGAGTCGAACAGCTGGAAGGCTGCCGCACCATGTGATAGTTGGGCATCGATGAATGTGATCGATGACTCGGCCAGTCTTTCCATGATGTCGTGCCACAGTGCCTCATTGGTGTGGAGAAGTGCCTTGGTGTGCCTGTAGTCCTTGCTCGGACGACCCTCGATCAGATAGCTCGCGACTGTGAAGGGGGCACCGGCGAACGCGAGCAGCGGGACATCGGCGGGGAGTTCCGAAGACAGGCTTTCAACAGTGTTGATCACATACTCGACGTCATCGAACTCGAGTTCGCGGAGGCGGGAGAGGTCAGCACGCGTCCGCAGAGGTTGATCAGCGACAGGCCCGGTCCCGGGAGCTACGTCGATGCCGAATCCGACAGCGTGAGATGGCACAACTATGTCGCTGTACAAGACTGCGGCGTCAACTCCGTACCGACGGACGGGTTGCAATGTGATCTCAGTGGCGAGCTCGGGTTGCTTGATCGCCTCGAGAATCGACCCGTCGCCGCGAATTCCGAGGTACTCCGGGAGCGAGCGCCCGGCTTGACGCATGAACCACACAGGGGTGTGCGCGGCGGGGCGCCCGGCGGCGGCCAGCAGGAATGGGGCGGTGTCGTCTGGGTCCATGCCGGGACGACGATATCTGGGGAGCATCTGGAGCAGAAAGATCGGCAGGGGGACGAGTCGCCGATAGCGTTGTCGGCGCCCTTATGACCCATCAGCACCCTGAGTTGGCCGACGAGCAGGCCTACATCGACCACGCGTACGAGTGCCTCGGCAGTAGCCGCACAGCCGCGTGGCGCCTCCGGGAAATCACCGAGGCTGATCTGGGAGGTACCTACCAGGCACGTTTCGAGCGGAATGCTTTCGATGAGGCACTGGTGAAGCGGCTGACAGATCTTGACCTCGGAGATGCCGCTCTCGTCTTTGGCCGCATTGACCGAACCGGGGAACTTCCCGACTCGGTGGAGAGCTTTCACATCGGAAGACTTGCCGTGGCAGATGAGGATCGCGAGCCCGTCGTCGTCGACTGGCGGGCCCCGGTTGCCGAGCCCTTCTACCGCGCAACGGGGCGTGACGCGATGGGTTTGGTTCGTCGTCGCCATTTCGCCGTTGAAGGCCAGCATCTCGTCGGTATCGAAGACGAACTGTTCGGTGCCGGCCATCTAGGTCTTGGTCACGACGAAGGCCTCGATGATGATTCTGGCAGTGGGTCGGGTGAATCGAATGGCTTACGCGGCTATTCGACGCTGCTTGCCGCGCTCGAGCGAGGTCGTACCGGCACGCTCGGCGACATCGTCGCGACGATCCAGGGTGAACAAGATGAGATCATCCGCTCGCCGCAACACGGAGTACTGGTTGTGCAGGGTGGACCCGGAACCGGTAAGACCGTGGTCGCTCTCCACAGAGCCGCGTACCTGCTCTACACCCACCGATTCCCGCTCGAAGATCAGGGTGTGCTCGTGATCGGACCGAATCGGGTATTCCTGCGCTACATCGAACGCGTCTTACCCTCGTTGGGCGAGGCCGGGATCGAGCAGGTGGTTCTGGCGGATCTCGTACCAGGTGTTCAGTTCCTACGCGCCAGCGAAGATGTTCCCGGGGGGTTGCACGCGGACTCTCCGACAGCGGCACGTGTAAAGGGTGACGTGGGAATGTCCGACTTGATCGATCAGGCCGTTCGGACTCGGCAGCGCCCCTTGCGAGCCAAGCTCGTCATACCATTCCGAAGCGGATACGTGCGGCTGGACCCAAAGGAATCCGAGCGCATCGTCAAGATGGCCCGGCGCCGATTCCGGCGGCACAACTCAGGCCGCAAATTCGTTGAAAACGAACTGTGGGCTGCGCTCGCGGAAAGCTATTTCGATCCCGAAGTCGGACCGGGTCTGGTCAAGGACGCATTGCGCGGGACACTTGAGGTACGTGAGGCCCTCGACTGGATTTGGCCGGTTCTCACGCCAGCGCAACTACTGCACGATCTTTTTGGTTCCAAGGCATTGCTGAAACTTGCTGCACGTGGGGTTTTCGACGAGTCCACCGCGCTGGCACTCTTCCGACCCCGTTCCGAGACGGTCGACGACGTCAGATGGACCTCCGCCGATGCGGCCCTGCTCGACGACGCACGCGACGTGCTCGGTCCGAAACTGGGCAAGGACGGCAAGATCGACGATCACGACGAGATCCGTACATACGGTCACATCGTGATCGACGAGGTCCAGGACCTCACCCCGATGCAACTCCGGATGGCGACCCGACGGTCCCTCAGCGGGGCGATGACGATCGTGGGCGATCTCGCGCAGGCGACGGGGCCTCTCGCGCCGAACGATTGGGAGGATGTACTCGTCCACCTACCTGAGCGAAAGCCGGCACGTGTGATCGGTCTCTCGGTTGGCTACAGGATCCCAGGCCAGATCATGGAATTGGCGAACAAGGTGATGGCTGTTGCGACTCCGTCACTAAGAGCTCCGCAGTCGGTCCGTGTCGGTGACGCTGCTCCCCTGATCGTGCGTGCCGAGGGCCACGAACAACTCGGAGCAACTGTTGCGTCCGAGGTCCGGTCGATGATGGCGTCATTGCCGAACGGCAGCCTTGGCATCATGGCGTCAGACTCGATGATTCCGAACCTGTCCGAACAGCTGACCGCGGCTGGCATCAACCATGGGACGGCGACCACCACGGGCCTCGAGAAAGGTGTCACGCTTGTTCCAGTGAGTGTGATCAAGGGTCTTGAGCTCGATGGTGTCGTAGTGGTTGAGCCAGAGCGGATTGTCAGCGACACCGAGCACGGTATGAGGTCGCTCTACGTTGCGCTCACACGGCCAACTCAACGCCTCACAATTGTCCACGCCGCAGAACTCCCGCTACCACTGCGTTGAATACAGTGATGGCGTGGTCAAGTCGGCGTTCGTAGAGATTCCCGAGCTCGACCTGGCCGCATGGCGTGGTCCGGGACGAACGCAGTTCACCGAACAACTCTTGGACGTGGGTCACAACGTCGGGTTCTTTCACCTCGTTGGGCACGGCATCGAGCCTGAATTCATCGATCGGCACATAGCCATGCAGGCTGAATTCTTCGCCCTTCCAGAACCTGAGAAGGCGTTGATCGACAAGATGCTGTCACCACATTTCCGCGGGTGGGAACGGGTCGGCGCTGAGCTCACGGGTGGGCTGACCGACTTTCGCGAGCAACTCGACCTGTCAGTCGAGAACCCGGTACGCGGCCTCGATCTCAATCCGGCGTATCTTCGCCTGGATGGTCCGAATCAATGGTTGAGCGAGGATGTTCTTCCAGGTTTTCGAGAGCATATGGCCGACTACTTTCGAAAGATGGGGGCCGTCGCCGACGAACTGCTGGACGCGTTCTCCGTTGCGCTCGGGCTCGAGGTAGAACATCTCCGAAGACTTTTCGGGGAATGGCCTCTGTCGTTCGTGAAGCTGATCAACTATCCGCCAACGCCTGACGGCGGCGCCGGTGTCAATGCTCACCATGACGCTGGATTCCTGACTCTGTTACTCCAACATGACGTGGGCGGTCTGCAGGTTCAGAACTCCGAAGGAGATTGGATCGATGTACCGGTTCGTCAGGATGCGTTCGTCGTGAACATCGGCGAGATGCTGCAGGAGATGACGGGCAACTACTTTGTCGCCACGACTCATCGAGTGATTGCCGCCGAACGTCGACAGTCGTCAGCCTGGTTCCACGGGCCGGATCTTCGGACGGCGCTGACGCCACTGCCGCTCCCCACGTCACTTACCGAAGCCGTGGCCGCGAGCCCGCGGCATTCGGCCGCGGGTTTCATGGCCCGCCGCGACGAACTCGAGTCAGGTCTTGGCGGGATCGGTGCAAATTCTGGTGCTGGAGTTTTCGGTCAACAGCTCTGGAACTACTACTGCCGGAGCTATCCGGCGAATGTCGCTCGTCATCACCCCGACGCGTCAGCCGTCACCGGTGTACCTGTCGACGAGGTCGGTGAGTAGCTGGAAAGCCTTGTCGGCATCGGCGGGGCGAATACGGACGACCGCAGTGCGTGCCATGTCGACCGTTGTGTCGATCGCAACCACCAGGTCAGGCTGGTCACCTTCGACCTCGGGTCGGATGACGACCCAGATCCCCTCGATCCGGCCGAGCGTTGCCTCTTCGCCACCTTCCTCGGCAATCTGAGCACCCAGGCGGCTCATTTCCAAGGCCATTTCGGGCAGTAGCTCGTTGGCGGTTCCGACAACAGCAAATGTGGTGGCGGGGACTGAGTCGTCCCCGACGGAGTCGTCCGCTGCCTTCAGATCGACCGTGGTTTCGGCGCAGGCGGCGAACGTGAGTCCGACCGCGACGAGTGTCGCTACTTTGGCGATTCGGCTCATTTGGTGGCTGGGTTCATGAGGTGACGAGGATACGTTCGCTCGCAAATGCACCGACGCCGACATGGCGACCACCGATTTCAACGGTGAGCGTGCCATCGGGCGAGGAAGCGGTCACGGTGCCACGATTCCCGGGCTGGATGGCCGATGCCTCGAGAAACTCGAGCAGGCCTGGCTCGAATTCCAACGCCTCGGTGATCCGGCGGACCGTGAAGACGGCGCCCACATCGATGCCGGACAGTGGTTCAGAATCGGGTGCTTCATAGCTCGAACCGGGAATGGGGTTGCCGTGTGGGCAGGTGGTCGGCTCGCCGAGCAAGTCGTTCAGAGCACGCTCAACCGAATCGCTCATGATGTGCTCCCACTTCCCTGCTTCGTGGTGAGCTTCGGCCCATGACAGCTTCAAGACGTCGGTCAGGAAGACTTCGGCGAGTCGGTGGTGCCGCACGACACGTTCCGCGAGCCGGCGGCCCTCATCGGTGAGGCGAATTCCCTTTTCGGCGGAGATGAGGCCCTCCAAATCGAGTCGCTTCATCATCTCGCTCACAGCGGGTCGCGACACTTGGAGACGTTCTGCGATTCGAGCCTGGATGACCTCGACGTCGTCTTCTTCGAGTTCGAAGATGCACTCGCAGTACTCCTCGTAGGCCGGGTGGTGCTCGCCAGACGAAGGCATGGCTCGATGATACCGTCTGCGCCGAAGTGGCTGAGGAGGTCTCGATGGCATGGCACAAGGTTCTCGATGTCGACGCACTGCCTGAAGGTCGTGCAACGACCGTCTCGGTCGGCCGCCGGACACTTGCTGTCAGCAATCACGACGGCCAGTTCGGAGCGCTCGACAATCGATGTCCACACCAGGGTGGACCCCTCGGCGAGGGATCGATCGAGCCCGGCGCCGAGGGGCGTTCCTGGCTGAGATGCCCGTGGCATGGTTATGACTTCGATCCAACCGATGGACATGCGCCCGCAGACATGAACGATGGTCCTCCTTGTTTTGCGGTCGAAGTACGAGATGAGGGAGTTTTCGTCGATGTTCCGGACGATCCTTCTCGGGTCCGAACTGTGTCGGATGTGCTCGTCGAGACGATGACCAACTGGGGTGTCGAAACGGTGTTCGGCATGGTCGGTCACTCCAACCTCGGGTTCGCTGACGCGATGCGCGAAGCGGAAACCCGCGGTGACCTCCGCTACATAGGGATCCGTCACGAAGGAGCCGCGGCATTCGCGGCAACGGCGTACGGGAAGCTGACCGGTCGACTGGCTGCCTGTTTCGGGATCGCCGGGCCGGGGTCGACGAACATGCTCACCGGGCTGTACGACGCGAAGGTCGATCGCTCACCTGTTCTGGCGATCTCCGGGCAGGTGCCTTCGGCCGTTCGTGGGCGCGGAGCCTTCCAGGATGTCGATTTGGAGGCCGCGTTTGCGGATGTCGCGAGGTATTCAGAAACGGTTCATGCCGAATCGAATGCAGCCGAGTTGATGACGCTGGCTTGCAAAACGGCGATTGTCGAGCGCGATGTGGCTCACCTTGTGCTGCCCGATGAGGTGCAGCCCTCGCCATCTGACAAGCCCGCCGGTGGTCCTGACGGGAGAGTCGGATTGCGCACGATCGCTCCTCCGACCGAGGCGCTCGCGTCAGCGGTCGAACTCCTCCGCTCCGCGAGCCGACCACTGATCGTCGTTGGGCTGGGGGCAAGGACCGAGATGGCCGACGTGCTTGCATTGGCCGAGCAGCTGGGCGCGCCCGTGGTTACGACGTTCAAAGGCAAGGGGCTGATTGCCGATACCCACCCGTTGGGATGTGGCGTGCTCGGGCGAAGCGGCACTCCGATCGCAAGCTGGTTCATGAACGAAAGTGACCTCGTCTGCGTGTTCGGTGCTTCGTTCTCCAATCACACTGGAATTGCGCCCTACAAACCGATCATCCAGATCGACGATGATCCGATGATGCTGGGCCGGTTCCACCCTGTCCAGGTGCCGGTACTCGGCAACGTCGGTGTCACTGCGCGGGCGCTGGCTGCACAGATCGGTAGTGATCATCAGAGTCATGATCACAGCACCGAGATAGCTGAGCGTTGGAGCATCTGGCGCGACGAGAAAGAGTCGCGTCTCCATGACGACGAAGGAAATGGCATCAATGCCGCCGCACTCTTCGCGGCGCTGTCCAGACAAATCGACGCCGATGCTGTCATCGCTGTCGACGTCGGCAACAACACCTACAGCTTCGGGCGGTACTTCGAGGCACACGGGCAGAGCGTGTTGATGTCGGGCTATCTCGGCTCGATCGGTTTTTCCTTCCCCGCCGCAATGGGTGCGTGGGCGGCGGTCGGCCAAGACCGTCAGATCGTGAGTCTGTCCGGCGACGGCGGTTTCGGGCAGTACGCGATGGAGCTCACCACTGCTGTGAAGTATGAGATGAATCTGACTCACGTCGTGATGAACAACAACGAACTCGGCAAGATCTCCAAGGAGCAGCGCCAGGCCGAATTCGACGTGTGGCAGACCTCGCTCCACAATCCGAGCTTTGCCGACCTCGCGACTCTGTGCGGTGCACGGGGCACCCGCGTCGAGTCCGTGGCCGATCTCGACGCAGTCCTCGCCGATGCCCTTGCCTACGACGGAACCGCGCTCGTTGAAGTGATGACCGACGTGCTCCTCGTCTGAGCGCGGCCTCGTTCGTTCTCGTGATCTTTTGCCGACGTATCGTCGGTAAAAGATCACGAGAACGGGCTGGCTGGCGTTGATTTAGCTGCCCTGTAGGCGGCGAAGCCAACTTTCGGAGTAGCGCAGGCGACGTTCGAGTTGGTCGGTGGTCGCCGTCGCGACCCGAGTCACGCCCGCGAGCCGGTTCATCTCACCCTGGACCTTGCCGTGGGTCCATCCGGTCAAGTCGACCAGTCGTTTGGCGACATGCGCGTTGCGGGTGCGGAGGTCGTCCTTGATCTCGGTGACACTGAGCGAACCAATGGGCTGTAGTCCAGCTGCAGTGGGGACGTCGGGAAGGTCGATGGTCAGTCCGGGGTCGGCCTCGAATGCAGGTTCCGCGATGACCAGGTCGTTGTCGTGGTGCGTGATGGCGGTCGCGGTCGACGACACGACCGAGAAAAGTGTGAGCTGTTCGACCTCGTCGTCGGGATGGACCTGTTTTTCGAGCTGGCCCCCGAATTCCTCTTCGTTCTGCGCCCCGGGTGGCCGCAGCACATGGCGTCGTTCCTCGGCGATCTCAAATGCGTGTGATCGCACTCGTGGGTCGTCCGGGATGAAGACGTAGGCCTTCTGACTCGGCCTGCCCGTTTGCCAGCGCACGAACCGCCCGACCGCCTGTCGGAAGAACAGCTCGGTGGATGTGGTGGTTGCAAACACTCCGACTCGGAGGCGAGGTATGTCGACTCCTTCTGACACCATTCGTACGGCGACGAGCCATGGCCGGTCGTTGGTCGTGAACCCGGCGATCTTCTCCGAAGCCATCGGATCATCGCTGACGACAACATCCGCGGGGCTACCGAAGCGGTCGCGTAGTAGCCGCGCAATACCCTGTGCGTGTTCTTGATCGATGGCGATGACGAGGCCGCCGGCGTCTCTGTGCTCTTGTCGGATCGCGCGGAGCTGGTCGTTGGCCTTTGCGAGTACTGCAGGCATCCACTCGCCTTCCAGGCTCAGCGCCGTTCGCATCCGCATCGAGACCTGATCCTTTGTCAGCTCGTCCTGAAAGCTCGCGTTGACCACGTCACCTGCTGCCGTGGTCCACTCCATCTCCCCGTCGACGCGCGGAAAGTAGACAGGCCGCACGATCCCGCCATCTCGGAGTGCGTCGGCATAGCCGTAGGTGTAGTCGGCATGGGCCAACTCGCCTTCGGCGGTGGTGTCGTAACGCACGAACGGGATCTGGATGGAGTCGCTACGAAACGGGGTGCCTGACAGCGACAGTCGGCGATCGGCATGTCCGAACGCTGTGCGGATACTGTCGCCCCACGCTTTTTCGTGTCCGGCGTGGTGGATCTCGTCGAGGATCACGAAGCCGTTGGCGGAAATTCCCGCCAGCTTGCTCGCCGTGTTGCCTGTTGCAATCTGCTGGTATGTCGTCACCAGGCCGTGAACGTCGCGTGCAAGCCCGGCACCGGGTGACCAGTCGGGGTCGAGTTGCAGACCGAGACGGTGAGCGGCCAATGACCACTGCACCTTGAGGTGGCTGGTCGGCGCAACGACGACCAACGTCCGCGGTTGCTCGGCAAGGCTGGCCCTGGCGCACACGAGCGCGAACGTGGTCTTCCCGGCACCTGGCGTTGCCACTGCGAGGTAGTCGGCAGCGTCGCTCGACCGGAACTGATCGAACGCAGCACGCTGCCACGGGCGAAGAGTCACAGTCGTCATGGGCCCGTCGAGTGTGTCGCGTGTGTGAGCTCCCAACAACCACGAGCCTCAGATCTCGTGGGACTACTACCTGTTGGGCTGTTTGGTGACCCTGAGATAGGGCTTGACCGGTTCCCAGCCAGCTGGGAACAGCGCCTTGGCCTGCTCGTCGGAGATGGCCGGAACAATGATTACGCTCTCTCCGTCTTTCCAGTTGGCGGGAGTGGCGACCTTGTGGTCGGCGGTCAACTGAAGACTGTCTATCACCCGGAGAATCTCATCGAAATTACGGCCGGTCGACGCAGGGTAGGTCAGTGTGAGCTTGACCTTCTTGTCGGGTCCGATCACGAATACTGATCGCACGGTGAGCGTGTCATCGGCGTTCTCGTGGATCATGTCGTACTTGTCGGCAACTATGCGGTCTGGGTCGCCGATCATCGGGAAGTTGACAGCAGTCCCCTGGGTCTCTTCGATGTCTTTCTCCCACTCGACGTGGCTGTCGACTGGGTCGACGGAGAGGCCGATCACCTTGACGTTGCGCTTGTCGAACTCGGGCTTGATTTTGGCGACATAGCCGAGTTCGGTTGTGCAGACCGGCGTGAAATCCTTGGGGTGACTGAAGAGCACTCCCCATGAATCGCCGAGCCATTCGTGGAAGCTGATCTCGCCGTGAGTGGTTGGGGCGGTGAAGTCGGGGGCGACGTCTCCCAGGCGAATGGCCATGTTGGAGCTCCTTGTTCGAGGTTGTGTGGGATGGATAACGGACTTCAATGATAGCCGACAAACCCGACTAAGCCGATCGGCTTTATCCTGATTGTTCTGGACGGCGAGGCGGCTATTGTTTTCTGTGATGACATTCCAGTGACTGATCTGCGGGGGCCCATCAGGTCCACCGTTCGTTCTCGATCCGGAGGAGCCAGTCATGGCCGCGTCACTCATTGCTCGATCCCTCAGCGTCAGTCGGGGACCTCAAGTCGTTCTCGATTCCGTCGACCTCACGCTCTCGGCAGGCGACCGGGTCGGCCTCGTGGGCCCGAACGGGGTCGGGAAGTCGACGCTGCTGAGAGCTCTTGCCGGGCAAGTCGATATCGACCAGGGAAGTGTCAATCTGACGCCGCCAACCGCAACCATCGGGATGTTGCCGCAGGAATCTGAACGTTCGCCAACTGAGACGGTGGGGGAGTACCTCGGACGCCGAACCGGCGTGACTTCAGCCCAACTCGAACTGGACGTGGCTACTGCCGCGATGGCCGACGAGGCCGCTGGGGCAGACGATCAGTACTCGGTGGCACTCGAACGCTGGTTGGCGCTCGGTGCCGCTGACTTCGACTCGCGAGTCGGGGAGGTGTGGGCTGGGCTGGGCCTCGACGAGCGCCTCATTGGTCAAGTAACCGGATCACTTTCGGGTGGCGAGGCGGCGCGGTGCTCACTTGCATCGTTGCTGCTGGCTCGTTTCGACGTCTTCCTGCTCGACGAGCCGACCAACGATCTTGACCTGGATGGGCTCGATCACCTGGAGCGGTGGGTTCTCGGACTTGTCGGACCTTTACTGCTCGTCAGTCACGATCGCAGTTTCCTGGAACGGACGATCACGGGGGTCGTCGAGATCGACCACCATTCCCACCGAGCCGAACAATTTGCCGGTGGCTGGGAGGCCTTCCTGATCGAGAGGGAGCGGGCTCGTCAGCACGCACAGGAACACTTCGACGAATACGAGGCAAAGCGCGGTGCTCTGGCTACGCGTTCCCAGCGTGAGCGGGAGTGGGCGAATCAGGGGATGGCGAAGCTTCGCAGGTCGGGCGAGAACGACAAACACATCCGCCATTTCAGGATCAACCAGACGGAGCAGCTCGCCGGCCGTGCGGCTCGCACGTACCGTGCCGCCGAAGGTTTGGCGGTGGTCGAGGAGCCTCGCCAAGCGTGGGAACTCGAGCTGACCATTCCGTCAGCAGGTAGGAGTGGCGACATTGTCGCGTCGGCACGTGGGGCAGTTGTCGACCGGGGTAGCTTTCGGCTCGGCCCACTGGATCTCGAGTTGCACTACGGTGATCGTGCCGCCCTGGTCGGCCCGAACGGAAGTGGCAAGTCGACGTTGATCGAGTTACTGCTCGGCCGTCTCGAACCATCGGCAGGAGTGGCTGGCATTGGGGCGAGTGTGATCGTCGGGGAGATCGAACAGGCCCGGACCGAGCTGCTCCGACACGCCACCCTGCTGGAGCTGTTCATGCAAGCCACGGGACTCGACGTATCGGGGGCCAGGACCTTGCTCGCCAAGTTCGGTCTTGCTGCGGATCATGTTTTGCGGAGCGGTGAGACTCTCTCGCCGGGCGAGCGCACTCGGGGTTCACTCGCATTGTTGATGGCAAATGGAGCCAATCTGTTGATACTCGACGAGCCGACCAACCACCTCGACGTGGCGGCGATCGAACAGTTGGAGCAGGCGCTCGATACGTTCGATGGCACTGTCGTACTCGTCACCCACGATCGAACTCTCCTCGATAGCGTCCGGCTGACACGGACGATCGCCGTCGTCGATGGTCGTTGTGTGGAACGTTCGGGAACCAATTCTACTGCTCCGACGACCAGTAGGCCGTGACAAAAAAACGAGCAAAGTTCTTCATCGCTCCGATCGCTGCAGCGGCACTGACATTCTCGCTGGCAGCGTGCGGAAGTGACTCCGACTCCAGCGCCGACACAACGTCAGAGGAGGACGCCACGTCGGATACGGCCGACGCTGATGTCACCGTGACGGGTGCTTGGATCCGCGAGCCAGCCGAGGGCCAGACCGTGTCGGCTGCCTATGGTGTGATTGCCAACAATGGCGACGAAGACGTCACTCTTGTTGATGCATCGGCGCCGATTGAGGGCACGGTCGAGATCCACGAAACCATCATGGACGATGACGGCACCATGACGATGCAGGAACGAACCGAGGGATTTCTCGTTCCGGCCGGCGGTGAGATCACTCTCGCGCCTGGCGGGAGTCACGTGATGATCATGGGTATCGAACCGACGGAAATCGTGGGCACTATCGAGGTGACGTTCATCTTCGACTCAGGTCTCGAAGTTGTGGTGCCTGCGGAAGTGAGAGCTCTCGACGGCGAGATGGGCGATATGGATGACATGGATGACGGCGACAAGGACGACGCCGACATGGAAGAAATGGAGAGCTGATCCTCCGAGGATCATTGCCACACCCCTTCGATAGGTTCTTCCTATCGCTGATCATCAGGTGCTCCAGGCGTTCTCGCCGGCCGTGCGCGACTGGTTCGCGGCGTCCTTCCCTGAACCCACCCCCGCGCAGGTTCAGGGATGGCCGCACATCGTGGCCGGCGAGAACACCCTCATCTGCGCGCCGACCGGCTCAGGCAAGACACTCACGGCATTCCTTGCTTCCATCGACCGCCTGACCACAACCGAACGTCCGCAAGAGCGCTCGCATCGCACAAAGGTGCTCTACATCTCACCTCTCCGGGCCTTGGCGTTCGATATCGAGAAGAACCTGCGCGCACCGTTGAAGGGCATCGAGTTCGCGGCCGAACGGCTCGGTGAGTCGTTCGTCGCTCCAACCGTAGCGATGCGAACGGGCGATACCCCGTCCAACGACCGCCAGAAGTTGATCCGTAGGCCACCTGACCTTCTGATCACAACACCAGAATCGCTCTATCTGATGTTGACGTCATTGGCGCGCGAAACGCTGGTTGGTGTCGAGACGGTGATCATCGACGAGATCCACGCCATGGCCACCACCAAGCGCGGCGCGCATCTGATGCTTTCTCTGGAGCGTTTGGAGGAGATCACCGAGAAACCTCCGCAGCGAATAGGTCTCTCGGCAACTCAGCGCCCGCTGGAGGAGGTCGCCGAGTTCCTCGGTGGGTACTGCAAGCCGGGCCGGAAGCGCCCTGTGCGAATTGTCGATGCGGGTATCAGCAAGCCGCTCGAAGTCGAAGTCGTCATACCACTCGAAGACATGACGGCGCCCGAACAGGCAACGGGCGCCACGGAGGGCGGGCCCGAACGGCAGACATCCATATGGCCGAGCATCTATCCCGAGATCCTGAGCCGCATTCTCGCCAACAAGTCGACGATCATTTTCTGCAATGCGCGCCGGGCCGCCGAGCGGATCGCGGCCAAGATCAATGAGCTTGCTGTCGAGGAGAGAGTGCCCGGCACGGTCGACCCCGAAACCGGTGAGATACTGGAAGAGCTGGTGAAGGCCCACCACGGTTCACTCGCCCGCGAGCAGCGGGTCGTCATCGAAGACAAGCTAAAACGCGGCGAACTACGCGCCATCGTTGCAACCTCGTCACTCGAGCTGGGTATCGACATGGGTGCGGTCGACCTGGTTGTACAGGTTGAGTCTCCCGGCGCAGTAAGTCGCGGTCTGCAGCGCATCGGACGCGCCGGGCACTCAGTCGGTGAACCATCGAGGGGCTCGATCTTTCCCAAGCACAGAGGGGATCTGGTCGAAGCTGCCGTCGTCACTCGGCGGATGATCGATGGCCAGATCGAGACCACCCATTTCTTGCGTAATCCACTCGATGTGTTGGCCCAGCAGATTGTTGCCCACGTTGCCGCAGTCGACGAATGCTCGGTCAGTGAGGTCACCACCATTGTTCGGCGTTGCGCGAATTTTGCTGAGATCTCCGACGAACTCCTCCACAACGTGCTCGATTTGTTGTCCGGCCGATATCCGAGCGAAGAGTTCTCCGAGCTTCGACCGCGCCTCGTATGGGATCGGTTGAACGACCGCGTCCGAGCGCGTGACGGCTCCAAACGTCTGGCCGTGACGTCTGGTGGCACCATTCCCGATCGTGGTCTGTTCGGCGTGTTCCTTCCCGATGGCACCCGCGTCGGCGAACTCGATGAAGAGATGGTCTACGAGAGCAGACCGGGTGAGACCTTCGTACTCGGCGCCTCGACGTGGCGGATCGAAGACATCACATTTGAACGTGTCACGGTGTCGCCGGCACCTGGCCAGCCAGGCAAGATGCCGTTCTGGCACGGTGATCGACCTGGCCGGCCGCTCGAACTCGGTCGGGCTCTCGGCGGTTTTGTAAGAGAAGTTCGCGAGCTGGAACCTGAATCGGCACTCGAACGTCTGATGTCGCACTACTCGCTCGACAAGTACGCGGCCAGCAATCTGCAGCAGTACCTCGATGAGCAAGCCGAGGCAACGGGAGTTGTTCCAGACGACAGAACGATCGTGGTCGAGCGGTTTCAAGACGAAATCGGCGACTGGCGGGTCTGCATCTTGAGCCCCTTCGGGACGCCCGTACATGCGCCCTGGGCGATGGCGATCGAACGTCGGCTGATCGAACAGTACGACATCCCTGTCGAGTCGATGTGGGGTGATGATGGCATTGTCATTCGCCTGCCCGAATCTGCGGTCGAGCTTCCGATCGAGGCGTTGATGATCGACCCCGAAGACATCGACGAATTGGTGGTCGCCACGCTGCCGCAAACGGCGCTCTTCTCAGCCCGATTTCGCGAGTGTGCGGGACGGGCACTGCTCCTGCCACGCCGTCGGCCTGACCGACGCACCCCGCTCTGGCAACAGCGTCAACGGGCGGCCGACCTGCTCGCAGTCGCATCGAAGTATCCGACATTTCCGATCCTGCTGGAAACATCGCGGGAGTGTTTGCAGGACGTGTTCGACGTGCCTGCCCTTCGTGAGGTGCTTGGGCACCTGCGGTCGCGAACCATTCGTGCAGTCGCTGTCGATACCACCAAGGCAAGCCCAATGGCCTCCAGCCTTTTGTTCAACTGGATCGCTGCCTATATGTACGAAGGCGATGCACCGCTCGCCGAGCGGCGGGCTGCGGCGTTGGCGCTCGACCGCGATCTCTTGCGCGACCTGCTTGGTGCCGAAGAGCTGCGCGAGCTTCTGGATCCCGATGTGCTGGCCGACGTCGAGCTCGAGTTGCAGTGCCTGAGCGATGGTCGTCAAGCCCGTTCGGCCGATGAGTTACACGACGTGTTCCGCAAGGTCGGTGATCTCTCTGCTGCCGAGGTTGACGTGCGGTGTGTTTCCGCAGGCGACTCGGTTTCCGGTATGTGGTTGAACGAGCTGCTTGCCGAGAAGCGAGTGATCGAAATTGCCGTCGGGGGCGAGGCCCGCTTCGCAGCGGCGGAAGATGCCGCGCGCTACCGCGACGGGCTGGGATGCTCTTTGCCGCTCGGTTTGCCAATGGCGTTCACCGAGCCTGTCGCAAGGCCGATCGAAGAACTCGTTGGTCGGTACGGCCGCACCCACGGCCCATTCCTCACGGCTGATGTCGCCCGGAGGTTCGGCGCGCCACCTGAGCGTATTGCCGGTGCGCTGGCCGCGCTCGAAGGTGAACAGCGCCTCGTTGTCGGCGAGTTCCGACCTGATGGCGTGTATCGCGAGTTCTGTGACGTCGATGTCCTCCGCCAGTTGCGTCGGCGTTCTCTTGCAGCGTTACGGCGCGAAGTCGAACCCGTTGAGCAACAGGCGTTTGCCCGTTTCCTTCCGGCGTGGCACAGCATTCCGGCCGAGCGTCGTGGTCCGGAGGCACTCGTCGAGTCGCTCGGCATGCTGTCGGGCGCGGCGCTTGTGGCCTCGACCATCGAGACCGATGTACTTCCGGCGCGCGTCAGGGCGTATCGGTCGGCCATGCTCGACGAGCTGTGTACTGCTGGCGAAGTCGTTTGGGTCGGCGCCGGTGCCGTTGGTGTCAGAGACGGTCGGATTCGTCTGTGTTTTGCTGACCAGCTCCCACTGTTGGCGCCGGGCTGGGAACAGCGTGACGTGCCAGAGGGAGTCATCCACGACGCTATTCGTGCCCTGCTCGCCGAGCAGGGCGCAAGTTTCTGGGGCCAGATCCGCGCCTGCGCTCCAGGCGCGCAAGATCAAGAAATCCTCGCTGCTCTGTGGGACCTGGTGTGGGCAGGAGAGGTCACCAACGATTCTTTGGCGCCACTTCGTTCGATCCTCGGCGGAGCCAGGGTCAAGGCCTCATCTCGAAGTCGTTCGGCGCGGGGTCGCAACAGGGCCCGACCTGGGCGCCTCAACCGAATTGGACCACCTGCAGGTCAAGGCCGCTGGAGCCTTGTCGCTCCCCTGATGCAACCGGTGGCGTCGCCGACCGAAGCCGCTCACGCTCAGGCGCTGCAACTCGTCGAGCGTTACGGCGTCGTAACCCGTGAGGCCGTCACTGCCGAAGGGACAGTTGGTGGATTCACCAGTGTCTATGGGGTACTCAAGGTGCTCGAGGAACGCGGTCAGGTTCGCCGCGGCTACTTCGTCGATGGGCTCGGCGCCGCCCAGTTCGCGATTCCCGGTGCTGTTGATCGTCTGCGTGCGGCACGTGAGACACCGGATCCGATCATTCATCCCGACAAGGTTCCCGATGCGATTGTGCTCGCGTCAACCGATCCTGCGCAGCCGTATGGAGCGGCACTGCCTTGGCCCGAAACGTCCGGTCGACCCGCGCGTAATGCCTCGTCGTTAGTGGTGCTCCGAGCCGGTGAGCCGTTGGTCTGGTTTGATCGCCGCGGGCACCATCTCGTCACCTTCCCAAATGCTCTGATCGACACATCGTGGGCGGAGGCATTGATGTCGTTGGTCAAGAACGATCGAGCAAAGTCGATTGAAATCCGCAAGGTCGATGGTGTGGGGCTCAATGACACCGACGCGCCGGAGGGATTCGTCGAGTTGCTCCGCGTGGCGGGCTTCGCCGACGGCTACCGCGGAATGATCTACCGCGGCTGACCGATAGTTGTCAGCAAGCGAGTTGGTCGTGTGTGATCTCTGGAAGTACTGATGGGTCCGGCAAATCAACGGACCCAGTGATTCCCACCCCTTCTACATCGGGGTCAGGCCGTTCGATGCTGGCAAAGAGCGTCCCGGCAGTGCCGGTCGGAATCAGGCTGAGATATCCGACTTGTCCGTTGCAGATCTGGACACCCTGGCTGGCCGAGTTGTCCACTAGTGTCGGGAAGTCGTCGCATGCACCATTGGGAAGTGGTGCGTTGCTGACAAACCCGAATCCGTTGGCCGTTTGCATCGAGTTTCCGGGGCATGCGTCGACGTCGGCCGAGAGCCCGACATACACCACGGCAAGTACGTCGCCACTGCTGTACCAGTGGGCCTCTACTTCTTCGGGCAGCGCCGGCAGCGCGTTGAGATCAGGATCGCCGCCGGTGAATTCGTAGGCCCTGTTCAACACAGCCACAACTGGTGTTGTCGGCAAGTCCGGAGGATCCGTGCTCGGTGGAGCATCGGTGGCTGGTGGATCGGTTGCGGGTGGATCCGTCGCTGGTGGGTCGGTTGCGGGTGGATCCGTCGCTGGTGGATTGGTTGCGGGCGGATCTGTTGCCGGTGGATCGGTTGCCTGTACTTCGGCAGCTTGCGATGAATCCTCGGTGGATGAATCTGATGACTCATCACTTCCGCTACAGCTGGCGGCGATCATTGTTGCCGCCGCGGCGAATGCGACCTTGCGCAGGACCTTGCTCATCGAATGCTCCTTCAGATGGGTTCTGCATCCCATCATGACACAAGTGTCAACTGGGCTCACGAGCTGTTCCTCTCCGAATTCTTGCGCGAATCGGACGCTATGTGTCCAGAATCGGCAAGATTTCGGGGTGTGTGCTGGTCAGATCAGGGCTGGTGAGCTGTCGTTGCCGCTGACCATTGTGCGATTGCGGCCGGCGGACTTGGCACCGTACATCGCTGCGTCGGCTGCCGTGACCACCGATTCGAGCTGCCTCGAAGGACCGGATGCAACGCCTATCGATGCGGTGACGTGAGAGTCGCAATCCAGTGAGATTGTCTCGATCGCGTGGCGGAGTCGCTCGGCGACGATCTCAGCTGCCTGGTTGTCTGTGCCGGGCAGGAGAACGCTGAACTCCTCGCCGCCATATCGGTAGGCGATGTCACCGCGCCTGAGGTTCTGGGTGATCGTCGTACTCACCACCCGCAGCACGTCGTCGCCACACGCGTGGCCGTAAGTGTCGTTGAATGACTTGAAGTGGTCGACATCGATCATCAAGGCAGCGGTACACGATCTGCCCCTCTGGGTTGCGCCGTCCACGTCGAGATCGAACCGCCGGCGATTCATGAGTCCGGTGAGGCCGTCCGTGAAGGCGATCGAGGCGAGGTGGTCGTGTCGCCGTCCTCTCCACAGGGCGCCGCACCCAATCACGAGTCCGAGTAAGGCGACCGCTACGGCTGATGCAGCGATGACGTCGGAGGTGCTGGTGTCGGTATCTGTCGTGCCAGCGGCGACAGATATCGGCGGGGCCTGAATGCTTGGCCGGCGAAGGGCAGTGATACCAGCGAGATAGTCCTCAGCCACCGGTCGGCTGGCTGTTGAGTTCGGAGGGGGCATCAATTGCAACACCATCTCGGCCTGAGGCGGCACGTAGGTACCGGAATCTTGGAGCTCGATGAGGATGTCCCAGCCCGCCTCGTCCGCAGCCTGGAAGGCGGCGCCCGGTTTGGCGTCCGGGGATCCGCCCGGTCGTGTACGTAGGTCAAGTTCGGCGAGTTCTGTTTCAAGTGCTTGCGCGGCCCTCTCGAGGGTCTGCACACCTGGTGCCGAGCCGCTTGCCGCAGCGCTGAGCGAGAGCGAAAGAGCGGCACCCGCTAGAACAACACCGAGTCGAGACATTGTTTACTCATCGGGCCAAAAACCCCTGATCTTGAGATATCAGTCTGGTCGGTCATTTGACCGTCCCGGCTCGGGCTACTCGCGGGGTTGAACAGCCCTGAGACCGGCCCACGCGAGCGCCGAAACTTCGCCGGCGATTTCGTCGGCGTCGAAGTCGTCGCCGAGTTCGACCAGCCGCCGGTTCGCGCCCTCGGCCAACCCGACGATGCCGTGGGCGAGCATGCGGCGGTGCTCATCGTCGATGTCGATGACGATCAACGGCGCGACCGCTTCGGCTGCCTCGGCCGTGATGCGCTGAACAGCAGTGTTGAATTCGTCGTCACGGCGCGTGCCAGAGCCGAACAAGAATCGAAAGGCGTCGGGGTCCTGGGATACCCAACGGAAGTAGGCCTGAAATCCCAGTTCGGTCTGGCTCTTACCGTCGGTTGCCTCGGCAGTGGCTTTGGTGATGCTCGCGAGCAGCCGACTACCGACCTCGTCGATCAGCGCCTGATATAGGTCGCGCTTGGAATCGAAGTGTTGGTAGAGGACCGGTTTGGTGACGCCGACTGCATCAGCCACCTCATTCATCGAGGCACCGTGGAACCCGGCATTGGCGAAGACCTCCAACGCAACATCGAGGATCTGTTCGCGGCGAGCGTTGGCGGTGAGACGAGGTGACATGGGTTACCACATGGTAACCGCAGAAGGTCTATCTCAGAAGCCGCGTTCGATGTCGTCGCGCTCGGCTGCCTTGACGGCGTAGCCGATGATGATTGACGGGGCGAGAAGCAGGCAGCCGATCACCAGGGAGACGATGACCAGAGTGGCCATTGTCGCCGTGAACCCAAAGGCGAAGGCTATGAAGAACAGCGCCATTGCCAGGGCGACGAAGAGATACCCGATGCGATTCGCGAGCAAACTCCATTTGGCCACCTGGGCGCGCCGTTCACGCACAGGGTCACGATCGGACGTGGAGACAGTGGTGCGTTCGGAGTTGTCCAACGGGTTCGACATACAGTCACTTCATGCTACGAGCCGAATCTTCAACCTCATGACGGTCGCACCGTGACAGTCAGAGTCCAACACGACGGTGCTGTCAGCGTTATCACGTTGGACAGGCCGACTCGGCGCAACGCGGTCGATCACGAGACGTTGTTGCAGCTCCTCGATGTACAAGAAGAGATTCGGGTGAATGGTCCTGTTGGCAGCAGGGTTGTCGTTCTCACCGGCGCACCGCCGGCGTTCAGTGCCGGAGCTGACCTCCACGGAGTCGAGGCCGGCCAGTTTGCGATCGACCTGTCGTCGGTACTGCGAGGATTCGGGGCCTTGCCGGTGCCGGTGATCGCGGCAATTGACGGTCCTGCACTCGGTGCAGGTACCCAGCTGGTCATCGCGGCTGACCTCAGAGTGGCGACGCCAACAAGCGTCATCGGGATTCCAGCCGCCAAGCTCGGAATCGTCGTCGACCATTGGACCGTACGCCGTCTCGCGGCGGAGTTCTCACCTTCGGTTGCCCGAGCGATGCTGGTGGCTGCGGAGACGTACACGGGCGAGCAACTGCATGCCCTCGGTGGAGTTCATCGACTCGGAGCACTGGAGGATGCCGTCCAGTGGGCGCATGAACTGGCTGAGCTCGCCCCCTTGACCATTGCCGGTCACAAACTCGCGCTCGAACTTGCGGCACCGGAGCCCCCATTGGTCGACGTTGTCGAGCAGGCTCGGGTGGCTGCCTGGTCGAGCGATGATTCCGTCGAGGGACGCACTGCGTTCCTCGAGAAGCGTCGCCCTGACTTCACCGGTTCGTGACGGTGAGGTTCGGACCAACTGCTCGTCGGACGCCGAAAACCAGCGTGTAGATCATCGACGGTATGCACACGTTGGTCACGGCGACGAAGGTGGCCACGCCAGCCAGGACCCCGGCGATGATTTGGCCAGCTGTCGCGTAATCGAGCACCAATGCTGTCGAGGCAGCGGTAAAGAAGATCGTGCCGATGAAGCATCCGAGACGTTTTGCGGCGCGGTTTGGGGGGATCGGGGTCCCGCCAAACCGTCGGGTGATCATGTTGTAGGTGGATTCGGCGGGGTGATTAGGGGCCAGTACGCCGATGACCGCCGATACGAGAGCGATCACGGCGATGGGTACCGACCCGGTGAATGCCACCACCCAAGCCAATACTGCACACGTTGCCGGGCCGATTCGTTGGCCGATACTCCCGGCCTGGATGGCTGCATCGAGATCATCGCCACGCCAGCCCTGAAGGCGAAGCAGCCTCGTTGCCCGATCATATTTTGGGTCTGTGAGTAGCGACTTCAGGGTGCAGTAGTTGGACGGGTCGGAGTCAGAGACTGTTGGGCTGGTCTCGGCGCTGGTAGTGCTCATGATGTTGCTGCTTTCCGTTGTTCGATTTCTATTGATCTGATGTGTTTTGTCGGATGAAGAATGTGATGAAGAATGCTCAGGGTTTGCGAGCGAAGAACGAGTAGCCGCTTACGTCGAATGAGCGCGCGTTCGCTTCGCCACCGGCGCCGCCGAAGGTGTCGACGGGATCCCCAATCCGGACGTCGACGAAGCCGGTGCCTTCGAGAATGTCGTGCCAGCCTGCACACGGCAGGCCACCGGCAATTCAACCGGTCCACAAGTCAATGTTGTTTCGTGCCTCCTCTGGCACGTCGCGCCCGTTAGCAATGTCGGCGAATTGCATGATGCCGCCTGACCGGAGGACTCTCCAGGCTTCGTTGAAAGCGAGGATTTTGTCAGGGCAGAGGTTGATCACTCCGTTGGAAATCACAACATCAGCCCAACCGTCTTCGACTGGGATCTGCTCGAGGAATCCGTGGCGAAACTCGACATTGTCCGCTCCAATCGTTGAGGCGATCGCGTGTGATTTGTCGAGCATCTCGGTTGTCATGTCGACGCCGACCACGTGTCCGTCCGGTCGGGCGGCCTGCCCGGCAATGAAGGAGTCGAACCCGGCACCTGAGCCGAGGTCGACGATGCGTTCGCCCGGCTGGATCGAGCGGAGTTCGAAGGGGTTGGCGACTCCGGCGAACGATTCAACGGCGAGGGGCGGTAGAGCATCGACGGCAGTCATGTCGTACCGGCACCGTTCGGCGGCGTAGCGGCCGGTATGGAAGTGGTAGTTGTCTTCGGGGGCGAGAGCGACCGCGGCGTACTTGGCCTGGACCTCGGCCCGCAGTTCGTCGCGGTCGACTGGTATGTCGCCTGTGGGTGAGCCGCCGAAGTGGCGCTCCGCTGTCGGTGTGTGTTGTTCGTTCATGGGTGTCACTTTCCTCGTTGGCCCTTCCGCGGCTCTGCGGGGTGGATTGGTGATCAAATATATGCTTGAATACTCGAATGGTCAAGCGTTTTGTTGGAAATCGTCTGGACGACGGTCCAAGGCTGGGACTGCACGAGAACCTGGCGCAGTTCTCGCTGCTCGTCGGGGTGAACGCCTTGGTTGGCGGAATGATCGGTCAGGAACGAGCCGTCCTACCCCTGCTCGCAGACGATGAATTCGGCCTCACAGCATTCACCGCCACGCTCACGTTCATTGTGGCGTTCGGGATCGTGAAGGCTGTCACGAACTATTTCGCCGGGACACTTTCCGATCGATACGGGCGCAAGCCCGTGCTAGTCGCTGGATGGATCGTCGCGGTACCGATTCCCTTGCTGCTGATGTGGGCTCCCACTTGGGGTTGGGTGATCTTCGCCAATCTTCTTCTGGGGGTCAACCAAGGCCTCACCTGGTCGACAACCGTGATCATGAAGATCGACCTGGTCGGTCCACAACGTCGAGGTCTCGCGATGGGCTTCAATGAAGCGGCGGGCTATGGAGCAGTTGCGGTGACCGCCTTGGCGACCGGATACATCGCCGAGCTGTACGGCTTACGGCCCGCGCCGTTCTTCCTGGGTCTGGCATTCGCCGGGCTCGGTCTCGGTCTATCGATGTTGTTCGTCAGGGAGACTCTTCCGTACGCCCAGCTGGAGGCTGCGTCGCATCAATCGAACAACGACGACCTCAGTGCTGAATTGACCAATCGGGGGATATTCAGCATCACGAGTTTCCGGGAAAAGGCGCTGTCAGCAGCGTGCCAGGCGGGGTTGGTGAACAATCTGAACGACGGCCTGGCATGGGGGTTGTTCCCCATCTATTTCGCCGCGGCCGGGCTCTCGATTGGTCGCATCGGTGTCCTGGCCGCCCTCTACCCGGCGGTCTGGGGCCTCGGACAGCTGTATACCGGTGCGCTGTCGGACCGGATAGGCCGGAAAGGCCTCATCGCGGGCGGAATGTTCGTTCAATCGGCCGCGATCGCATGGATGGCAGCTGTCGACAACTTCTGGCCCTGGGCTATCGGAGCGATGCTGCTTGGGGCCGGCACGGCGATGGTCTATCCGACGTTGCTCGCGACCATCGGCGATGTGGCCAATCCGACATGGCGGGCGCGGGCCGTTGGGGTCTATCGGCTCTGGAGAGACAGTGGCTTTGCTGTGGGCGCCGTGCTTGCCGGCGTACTGGCCGATCTCATATCGATCGAGGTCGCGATATACGCCGTGGCGGCTCTTACTGCACTCTCGGGTCTTGTGGTGATGGTCCGCATGTACGAGACTCACCCGGTCGAGGTTGATGGACCTAGAGATTCGGCGGGAGCAGGCGGTTGACGTTCTGGTAGAAGAAGTAGAGCACCACCAGGAAGGGCACTACGGCCACGAGCACGCCGGCCCAATAGGTGCGGAACCTGCGACTGATCAGATAGGACAAAATCCCGATTGCGGCGAGCAAGGCGCCCCAGAGTGCGACCTGGTTGTAGGCGCCGGGGTCGCTGAACCAGCCTTCTGCGAATGCATCGGCTATTCCAGCGTTGACTGCTTCTGAGCCAGGTTCCGCGCCCTCCGCCGGATCGTTGGCTCCAGGAGCGGAGAGCGGGTCATTATCGGAATCGTTTTCAGTGGCGTCGGTGTTGCCCTGGCTATCTTCCGCCGCGGCGTCACCTGTACCGGCATCGCCGGTTGGGAGTGAACCCGATGGGAGCGTCTCGGCGGTTTCTGTGTCGGGTGCTACGACATCGAGTGGACGCCCGTAGTTGATCACGGGTTCGCCGACATTGGCTGAGGCGAGCGGGTCCAACTCGCCCGAGATGATGATGCGCTGACTCGCAGACCATTTGGGGTGGCACGAAGTCAGCGTGATCGTCGCCCGATTGGGATCGGTTGTGGCGACAACCTGGTAGTCGCTCGGCGACACGATTTGTTGGCCGGTCACCCGGTACACGAATCGACCGGACGTTGTCGTGACAATGATCTCGTCGCCGTTGTCGAGATCGTCGACGTTGTGGAAAGGCTGGCCGTAGGTGG
>Ga0209013_10000947_pt1 | contig 26727 bp, 22 predicted proteins | sample Cruoilmetagenom2_FD_187291 | JGI IMG/M metagenome (GOLD analysis project Ga0209013, IMG submission 187291) | Oil polluted marine microbial communities from Coal Oil Point, Santa Barbara, California, USA - Sample 2 (SPAdes) (version 2) | ecosystem: Environmental > Aquatic > Marine > Oil seeps ...
CGGTTTCCATAAGTTGATGAAAAACCAGAATCTCGGCGAACACGCTCGCGGTCTCAGCAGTCGTAAGGGGAGTGTCCGATTGAAAATACCCCTGTTTTCTAGACAGATATTGATGTACCCCATGACCTAATTCATGAGCGAGAGTCATAACATCTCTCATCCTGCCCGTGTAATTGGTGAACACATAAGGATGTGCGCTAGGTACAGTGCCGTGGCTAAATGCTCCGCCGCGCTTTCCGTCTCTTACCTCAGCATCAATCCAGTTCTTCTCAAAGAATTTCTCTGCAATGTTTGCCATCTTGGGGGAGAAATTCTTAAAAGACTCCAGAATTGTTTCCCTGCTTTTTTTGTAATTTATGATCGTGGTATCATGAAAAATCGGAGCATATCGGTCATAGTCAGAAAACTTCTTTATACCTAGGAGTCTTTTTTTAAGGCCGTAGTAAGTATCGACCATATCGTAATATTTTTCACAGGAAGTCATCAGAGAGTCCAGGGTTCCGTTGTTTATTTCGTTGCTCAAATTCCGCGAGTCCATAGGATCTTCAAAAGATCTTAAACGGTCGTTAATCGAATGGTCCTGAACCAGTGTGTTAAAAATATAAGTTAATACGTGGGAGTTCTCTTTAAGTCCTAGGGTAAGACTCTTTGCCCCAGCTTTTCTTTTGCTGCGATCCGGATCATAGAGTAGGGCCAATATTTCAGTTTCAGAAAGGGATTTTGTCTTTCCATCAAGTCTGATTTTGAAACGAATGTTGTTCAATATCTCATCAAAAAGTCTTTTGAATGCGCGTGAGCCGGTGTTTGCTTTCTCATCCAGTATCTTTTCTTCAGCTTCGCTCAAGCTATGAGGTTTATATTTTCTTTCTTGTTCTAAGAAGTGTTTGTATGGAGATAGGGTTTTATTGCCAAGAAGTGAATCTACTTTTTTGTTGCTTAATTTAATCCATTCAAGTTCAAAAAACATTAAATGTTTTCTTGCTTCGGTTGATTTCTCCTGAATCATCTGCAAAAATGCCCCGTTTTTCGGGTTCCCGGTATTTCCTGCGAAGACCAGATACGCGAAAGAAAGTAGTTTTCCAATCTTTTCGGATATCTCTTCCAGGTCTTTTACAGCGCTAAGAAGAAACTTTGGTGTAATCTTAGGGGAATTTATTTTTCCTCTGTACTTTTTTTCAAATGCTTCAGATTTCTGGAATAAGTCCTTTATATCTCTTTCTATTTTTTTATCTTTAAGGCCTGAATACAGATCAGACAGATCCCATGTTATCCCTTCAGCCCCTGATTTATTTGCTCTTGCTGCTTTTGCCATTTGTACGTCCTCTTTGTGAATTAAGAGTGATTAATACCAATACAGTACTAGTTAACAATAAGAAGTTTTGTCAGTAATTATTCTTGAGAATGTATCTATTCTCCGCCTTCAAGCTCTTCTTTTACAATCTTGTTTACCGCCTGTCCATCTGCTTTGCCTTTAACCGTAGGCATTAATACCTTCATTACTTTCCCGATGTCCTTCATGCTTTGAGCCTGAGCCTGATCTATAGCACTTTTCACTGCAGCTCTTATTTCATCCTCGCTCATTTGCTGAGGCATGTACTTCATCAGGATTTCAATTTCAGCCTTCTCCTGCTCTGCGGCATCGGGTCTATTAACTTTTTCAAACTCCCTGACTGCGTCTCTCCGCTTCTTTATTTCAGACCCAACAACACTAATGACAACTTCGTCAGTAAGCTCCTCTTTTTTGTTGTCGATCTCTTTGTTCTTTAAAGCGGCCTGAAGCATCCGTAAAACAGACAGCTCAAGGGTGTTTTTGCTCCTGAGAGCGTTTTTCAAGTCTTCTGGTATTTGTTCTTTTAATCCCATATTATTCTCCAATTGTTTTGTGCAACTTAGTTTAACCGGAACACTCGGTTATTAATATGAAATTCACCCATCTTCTTTCTCAATAACAAATATATCGGGAAGATTGCGACCCGCTTCCGCAAAATCGGTCCCATAGCCGACAATAAATTTGTCGTCGATCTCAAATCCAAAATAGTCAACAGTTATATCGTCCTCTCTCATCTTTTTTTTCTTAATCAGCGTACACGTTTTAAATGATGCGGGATTTTTAGATAGAATAGTTTCTCTGATGAAATCTACAGTTCCACCCGTATCGAGCAAATCTTCGACAAGAAGAACATCTCTATCTTTGAGTGATATTGAGGTGTCGGTTAAAAGCTCTATCTCCCCTGCTTCCATTGCATCTTTATAGCTTGAAACCCTGATAAAATCGATTTCAGTCTTGAGTTTGATATGGCGAATTAAATCGGCGAGAAATATAAATGCCCCTTTAAGCACTCCGATCATTACCAGGTCTTTATCTTTATAATCCTGAGTGATCTCTCTTCCGAGTTGGCTGACTCGTTTTGATATTTCGTCTGAGCTTAAGAGTAATTTAGTTTTCCGTCCGCTTACTTGTGAAATCATGGGTTTTTAGTTTATACGAAATTTAAATTCAGGCCAGTCAACTACAATCTTTGAACTCATGAAAGTGTCGTGGCATTGACTAAAGTTCCTGATATTCTATATTTTTGAGCGAAAAACATGCCCTATACAAAAAGAGGAGTTTTATGTTGAGTTTTAAGAACCCGAAAGAGCAGCTCGAAATTATTAAACGTGGTACCGCTGATATAATCTCAGAAGAAGAGCTTTTAGCTAAACTTAAAAGGTCTCAAGAAAAGAATGAGCCTTTAAGAATTAAAGCCGGATTTGATCCGACAGCTCCTGATCTTCATCTGGGTCACTGTGTGCTTTTAAAGAAATTAAGAGAATTTCAGAATTTGGGACACACCGTTTTATTTCTTATCGGTGACTTTACTGCCATGATAGGTGACCCGTCCGGAAGATCGGAATCCAGGCCCTCACTTACCGAAGCTGAAGTCAGGCAAAACGCAGAAACTTACGAGGGGCAGGTTTTTAAAATACTTGACCGGGAAAGAACAGAGGTTGTGTTTAATTCTGCCTGGCTCGCGAATATGACCGCTGCCGAATTGCTTAAACTTTCAACTCTTGAGAACGTAGCCCGGATGCTGGAGCGAGACGATTTCAATAAACGGTACAAGAGCGGGGTCTCGATTTCGGTTAACGAATTTTTATACCCTCTAATCCAGGGCTATGATTCGGCTCAGATAAAAGCCGATGTAGAGTTTGGCGGTACGGATCAAACATTTAATATCCTATTGGGGCGGGATGTACAGAGATACTTTAACCAGGACCCCCAAGTGGCGATTCTTTTGCCCCTTTTGGAAGGTCTGGACGGTGTGAGGAAGATGTCCAAGTCCTATGGGAATTATGTGGCTGTTGAGGACAGCGCGGTGGATATATTCGGCAAGGTAATGTCTGTGTCGGATGATTTAATGTGGCGTTACTATGAACTCTTAACGTACAGAACGGATAAAGAAATTAATGAACTAAAATCCGGACATCCTATGGATGCAAAGAAGGCTCTCGCATTTGAGTTGACTTCGTGGCTACAGGGTGAGGATGAGGCCTTAAAGGCGAAAGAGGATTTTGATACGAAGTTCTCAAACAGAGAGTTCCCTGAGGACGCAAGAGAGGTACAGCTTGATAGTGATGATAACAGAACAGTGCTTGATGTAGTTGTCCAATCCTCCAAAAGTCTCAAAAGCAGGGGAGAGGCTAAAAGATTGATACTTCAGGGTGGTGTGAGTATTGATGGGGAGAAAGCGACAGATATTAACAAAGTAGTTCCTAACTCGGGATCGCTTCAGGTGCGTATTGGCAAAAAAGAATTTGTGGTTGTTAAAATAACATAGAAACAAGTGAGCCTGTAAGCCGAATTCTGTCTTGGACAATCATTCATCTGGGACGCTCATTGCTGAGCGCCTCGAGCAACATACCCGGAAGCTTAAGACGGGCCGCCTTATTTTTCCTGAGAAAAAGCACTTCCCTATTTTGTCTTTCTCCGAGCGGGGTTTACCATACCATGGGTTGTCGCCAACCCACGCGGTAGTCTCTTACACTGCCTTTTCACCCTTACCGGTTCTTCAATGATGAAAAACTTAGGCGGTTTGTTTTCTGTGGCACTTTCCATTGCCTCACGACACCTGGGTGTTACCCAGCACTCTGCCCTCTGGAGTTCGGACTTTCCTCCAGTTTTTGCATTAATGCAAAAACCAGCGATTGCCCAGCTCACTTGTTTCTATATTTAAAGATATTCATCGATTGCCAGGTTTGCAAGTCTGTCTGCTTCCCTGTTAAGTTCTCTTGGGATGTGCTGTATGGTTATGTCCTTAAAGTTTTGTAAGAGCTGTTTGGCTTTTTTGTTAAGTGTAATGATTTCCGGATGACGGACCTTCCAGATTCCGTTAATCTGGTTGGCTACTAATAGTGAGTCAGTAAAAACCTTGATTTGCTTATCTTTAAGGTCTTTTGCTGATTCAAGAGCCGTAATAAGGGCCATGTATTCTGCCTGATTATTAGTTTGTGTTCCTAAGTACTTCTTTACTTCGCGGTTTTTATCTTTAGTCTCCCGAATAAGAATTCCTATTCCGGAATTGCCCGGGTTCCCCCTCGCAGCGCCGTCAATGTATATCTCTACAGAACTATTGTCCAGGTTCTCGATGGGTAGCCTATTCTGTTTCGGCTTCACTATTTTGTTCTTCTTCACAGTAGAGGATTTTCTTGCAACTAGGGCACTGTATGATTCTTGATAGAGTTAATATTTCATTAAACAGCTGGGCGGGAATATTCATGTTGCATCCGGTGCATACCTCATTTTTAGCAATGGCAAGTACTTCTCCATTTCTTGTTTTAATCTTTTCGTAGAGGGGAAGCAGTTCTGGGCTTATTGTTTTTACTATTTTTACTTTTTCTTCCACCTTTGGTTCATAAATAATTTTTATTTCTTCTAATTTTTCTTTATAATCGCTGATCTTTTCTTGGTAATCGTTTTCTTTCTTTGCTAACTCTTCATTCTTTTCAGCAATTTGAGCCTCAAGTTTTTCAATCTTTTCCATTTCATCCAAAAGTCTTTCTTCTAGATCATAATTCATTCTTTTGGTCTCTGTAATTTCTTTTTGGAGAGCTTGGTATTCCTTGTGAGTCTTTATTTCAAAAAGTCTTTCTTCAGAGTTTTTTATCGTTTCTTCATTCTGGCTTAGTTCATTTTCTAATTCGGATTTTACTTTTAAGAGTTCATCTTTCTTGTTGTTAATATCTAATATCGATTCTTTTGAGGATTGAAGTTCTTGTTCGAAAGCGGATATTTTTTTTGGGTATTCTGTTAAGTGTACTTCCAGTTCGCTAAGCTCCATATCTATCTGTTGGAGCACCTCGAGAACTGAGATCTGTTCTCTCATCTGTACCTCCATTCTATGTTTGTTATATATTTTGAATGATTATGCTGAGTGGAACTTCTTTGGGGTGAAGAAATCACCAGGATGTTAATTGTTGAGTAGTTTGTTATCTCGTCTTTTTTATCCATGAAATAATGAAAAACTATTAATTTATGGGCCCACCCGGACTCGAACCAGGGACCAACGGATTATGAGTCCGCCGCTCTAACCAACTGAGCTATGGGCCCTCTGTAATTATTTAGCGAACTCTATATTTTAAATAACTATCCCAACCTTGTCAATAATTTTAGATTGTCTATGAAAATTAAGGACATTGGAGCAATAAATGTCCTTGAATATAGAGCTTTTCTTATTTGAAGAGCAATTCTTAACAATGGGGATATTGAACTAGGATTTATTTTCTAGATGCATAATTCTTTGCTTTGAGATGCTTATAGTATTCAAGCACTTTTGAAATATAGTCAGTTGTTTCAGGGTAAGGAGGAATCGTGAAGCCATGTTTTATTACAGAGCCTTTGCCGGCATTATAAGCGGCGAGAGATAACTTAAGGTCTCCATCGAAATAATCCAGTAAATCCTTTAGATATTGGACTCCGCCTTCCATATTTTCTTTAGCATCAAAGGGGTCATCGACTCCATAATCACTTGCTGTTCCCGGTATTAACTGCATGATCCCCTGTGCATTTTTTGGAGATACAGCATCAGGATTGAAGTTTGATTCGGCTTTTATAACTGCTTTTACAAGATAAGGGTCTACATCGTGTTTTTCGCTAATCAGTATAATATCCCTGTCATATTCTGTCGTAAAGCTATTTGATCTGTTTATTCCGTTTCCTGGTTTAACTATTTTATATTTTGAAAGTGCGGAACGGTTAAAAACTACTGTCGGCATTTTATTGTTACACTCGAGAGTCTCATGGATTCCTGATCTTTCTATAAGAATAATGCAATTTGAAATCTCGAGCACCTTAACATTGTCTGTATTAATGAGGTCTAGCGTTTCACCCTCCACATATTTCCCAAGCTCCCCGGTAATAGGATTCTTTATCAATGCTTTTGTAGTTGATCCTTGAGTAATTGTCCCTAAGAGGATTAGCTGTAAGTTAGATTTAGAGACCTCTACAGAAAGCAGTTCATTCTCATCGGTTTTGTCGGTTGATTGCAGCCCGTCGTCCGCAAAAGCACCGTATGTATCTACTGAATAGGATATGCTTGGATGAAATAAGAATAATATTGGAAATACTAGTACCAACAATAGGTTTTTATTCATATATGGTGCTCAATACCGTATAGCTTCAGAATATATGATTAACCTTAAAAAGTAAACAATAAATATTTACTTACGGATTACTGCTATCTTCTATATTTTTACAACGAACCTTCATGTTAGTTCAAAGTCTAAGCTTTTATGGCTATCAGTTGAGATAAATAAAAGAAAAGAGCTATGACTGTTTTTGAACAGCGTATAGCCCTTGTTTGTTGAATTTAGTACTGCTGGTCTTTTGGTTCTTAAAGCCGGGAAAATTCTGTTTGCAAAATTGCTCGGTTACAACTATTTCTTTTTTATGGGATAGAACTTGTATGATTTAACATCTTTTCCGTCTTTGGTTTTTTTCACTGTCCCTATTGTCACACCCATTTTCTGCCCGATTTTAAGACCTTCGGGATCATCAGTTTCAACCTGCGCCATGACTCTTACACTCTCTGGAAAGTCGACCAATGCCAACGCGTATGGTACAGGAAATTCAGGCATGCTTCTTCTTACAACCGTAAATGAATGCAATTCCCCTTCAGCACTTATCATCTTCTCTTCTATTTCGTCTGAAAAGCTTACCGGGTCAGCCATGTATTTTGGGAAAGTCCAATTGTCGGATTCTTTTGAATACCCTCCAACTAGCCTTACTTTACCAGCGTCATCAAATGCAAATAGTTCGGGAAACATAACCTCTTCGTTTTCTAAATTCTGAGCCATAACTGCAATATCTCCTTGGGGGGAATTTAATTTGAAATATATATTACATCCATTTTTAATTAAGTCTAGAGGTCAGAGCTGCCGCGTTTGTAAACATTCTAAAATCTTTGTAGAATAAGGGCCCATGAGTCAAATAGTTCCAAGAGCGCTTACGATCGCAGGTTCAGATTCAGGTGGTGGTGCGGGGATTCAAGCTGATTTGAAAACATTTACCGCCTTAAGGGTTTTCGGCATGTCTGTCATTACTTCTGTTACTGCTCAGAATACACAATCAGTCTTGGGAATAAAGGATTTGTCTCCTGAGTTCATTGAGCTTCAAATTGACGCTGTGGTGAATGACATAGGCGTAGATGCGGTAAAGATCGGCATGCTTTCAACGAAGGATATAGTATCGGTTGTCGTGCGGAAAGTGATTGAGCTTGGATTAAAAAATATAGTCTTAGACCCGGTCATGGTAGCCAAAGGTGGAGAGTTGTTGTTGAGAGTAGAAGCCAGGGATAGCTTAATAAAGGAACTTCTGCCCCGCGCTTTCATTCTTACTCCCAATGATCCTGAAGCAGAAGTCCTTTCAGGTATTAAGATCTCATCAGTAGAAGATATGAAAGAGGCGGCACGTATAATAAAGGATCTAGGCCCAGAGAACGTTCTAATAAAAGGAGGGCATCTCGATAAATCTTTGGATGCAATAGATATACTATACGACGGTAATGATTTCTACGAGTTTAAATCCGAAAGGATACATACTAAAAACACTCACGGGACCGGTTGTACTTATTCAGCTGCAATTTGCGCAGGACTTGCGAAAGGGTTGCCTGTATTAGAAGCTGTAAAAGAAGCAAAAGACTATGTAACATATGCAATAAAAAATTCATTTGATCTCGGCAAAGGACACGGTCCTTTGAATCATTTCTGGAAAATTGTTTAGGAGGAATTAGGTATGGCTGAAATAATAGACGGGAAGAAAGTATCTGAACATATAAGAGCGCAGATTGCCGAGGGAGTGGAAAAGCTTAAGGAAGAAACCGGCATAACACCGGGGCTTGCCGCGGTGCTTGTGGGTGAAGATCCGGCGTCAGAGATTTATGTGAGAAATAAAAGAAAGGCTTGCGCGAATGCTGGTATGCATTCAGAAGAGCACAAGCTTCCCGCTGAAACTACAGAAGAAGACCTCCTTGCGCTAGTTGATAAGCTCAACAACGATCCCAATATACATGGAATATTAATACAGCTCCCGCTCCCGGATCATATAAATGAATCAAAAGTTCTAAGAGCGGTCTCTCCTCTAAAGGATGTTGACGGTTTTCACCCCTACAACGTAGGGCTTCTTGTGGAGGGGAATCCGAGGTTTATCTCATGCACCCCTCACGGGATTATCAAGATGCTTGAGTTCTACAATATAGATATAACCGGTAAACAGGCCGTAGTTGTAGGACGCAGTAATATTGTGGGGAAGCCTGTCTCCATGCTTCTACTTCACCGCCACGCTACAGTAACTATCTGCCATTCACGGACCAAACCGCTTGATGAGGTAACGAGGAGGGCTGATATTTTAGTTGCCGCTATAGGGCGCGCTAACTTTATTACCGCAGATATGGTTAAAGAGGGAGCCGTGGTAATAGATGTCGGGATAAACCGCAACGAAGAGGGCAAGCTCACAGGCGATGTGGATTTTGAGGGTGTAAAGGATAAAGCGTCCTATATAACGCCCGTTCCCGGCGGGGTAGGACCGATGACAATATCGATGCTCCTTTGGAATACACTTGAGTCGGCGAAGAGTTTAGATAAATAGTACAAAGCTATGTGTAGTTAGATATTCAAACAAGATCTGGAATAACCTCTATTTCCTAGAATACAAACTATTTATATTGGACTTCTGTGGATAACTTGAAGTTTATAGAAACAAATTCTATTCACATTAACGGTCAAAATTCGTATTTGTTAATTCTAACTATCTCTAATCATTGTGGTTTTGGCTTGCGAATGTTCTAAGGTGACTGTGGACAGGGGTCTTGAATTTATGTGTTTATATTGTTGGTTAATTGTGGATTACTGTTGAGAAATTGTGAATGGTTCTTCCCGTTTTATAACTTTTTTGTTGTCTTTCAGATTTTTTAGAAGCTCTAATACAGATATTTTCATTTCAGAATGAATAAACTCAGGAGCGATCTCACAAATTGGTTCAAGCACAAATCGTCTTAGGTGTGCTCTTGGGTGTGGAATGATTAGATCATCATCTTTAATCTCTTTATCATTGTAAAAGATAATATCGAGATCAATTGTTCTGGGCCCCCATTTCTCGACCCTTACTCTTCCAAGTTTTTGTTCTATTGAATTAAGATGTGAGAGCAATTCATGAGGAGAAAGATCAGTCCTAATTTCCACTACACTGTTTGTGAAATTTGGCTGATCCTCATTACCCATGGGCTCTGTTTCATAAAGAGACGAGACTTTTACCATCTCAGCAAAAGCAGCTATTTCATTTAGTGCTTTTCTACAGTTGCCTATTGTATCTCCGAGATTCGATCCTATCCCTATGAAAACTCTCTGCATGGTTATTAAACTTAAATTACAATTCTTTGACTATCCAGTGGGTATTCATTAATTTATATAAAAAAGGAGGGTCATTTATGGCTCTATTATCAGACAATATAATCACTGAGAAGCTTTCAAGCTTGGAAGGTTGGGGACAAGAAGGAAACCAGATAGTTAAGCAGTTCGAATTTGAAAATTTTGTAGAATCAATCGGATTTGTAAGTAAGGTTGCTATACTTGCTGAAAGAGTAGATCATCATCCCGATATTCTAATTGAATACAGCAAGGTAACTATAACTCTATCGACCCATAGCGAGGGTGGACTGACTGAAAAAGATTTTAATCTGGCAAGCGAAATCCAAGAAGTCTTTTAGAAGAGCGCTAAGATTTCTTTTCCTTCTCAATTATCTCGTAATCAGTTTCATCAAGTGTAATTGTTGTTGTATCGCTGTCTTCTCTACTAGTGACAGGTTCTTTCTTTTTGCTGCCAAAAGAGGTAATAAACCTCAGTACTGTTAGCACTATTACTCCAATTGCGACCGCAATTCCAATAAATAGTCCAAAAATAGCAAGCACACCGATTACTAATAAAACCAGAATAATAACAAGAGGGAAAACGTAAAATGGTGGCTTCCCTCCTTTAAATTGATAGAAATTAATTTGTTTGTTATCCATAGTTGTTAACCTTTGCTCTCCCCTATGCCTGGCCATGGCACTTTTTATATTTCTTGCCGCTTCCACATGGACAAGGATCATTTCTGCCTACTTTCCTTTCTTGTCTCCTTATAGGCTTCTTCTTTTCTTTCTCTTCAGATTCTCCCCTGCTTAAGACCATCTGTTGCTGTTCCGCTCTTCGTCTCTTCTCAAGTCTTTCCATATCTGTTTCACTCACCGGCTGTACTCTAAAGAGTTTTTCACAGACATCGTTGCTCAGACGGTAGATAAGTTGACCAAACATATCGTAACCCTCCCTCTTGTATTCATGAAGCGGGTCTTTCTGAGCATACCCTCTAAGCCCGATACCCTCTCTTAAATGGTCCATATTGAGAAGGTGGTCTTTCCACAGGTAGTCAACTGTCTGCAGCATGACAAATCTTTCAATCTGCCGCATGGTGTCAGAGCTTATATCCTGCTCTTTTTGTTCATAATATTCATGCACTTTATTCTGTATATATTCGGAAACATCTTCTTTTTTGACAGCATCTTGAGGCAAATCTTCGAAGTCTATTTCTATATTGAACTGTGCGTGAAGAGATTCTTTCAGTTCCCCAAGGTCAATCGTGTCTGAATTTATTTTTTCCGGCAATGTAGCTTCTGCTAAATCGTCTGTAATATCATCAGCCATTTCAAATAAATTTTCTTTCAGGTTTTCTCCGCCCGCCAGGAACTCTTTCCTCTTTGTGTAGATAACATCTCTTTGTGTATTTAGAACATCATCATAATCAAGGAGGTGTTTTCTAATATCAAAGTTATGTCCTTCGACTTTTTTCTGAGCATTTTCAATAGACTTGCTGATCATGCTATGCTCAATCGGCTCCCCTTCTTCCCAGCCAAGCTTATCCATGATTTTAGTAATTGTCTCAGATGCGAAAATTCTCATTAAATCATCCTCAAGTGATACAAAGAAACGTGAAGAACCCATATCTCCCTGTCTTCCCGCTCTTCCCCTGAGCTGATTGTCAATTCTTCTTGATTCATGCCTTTCCGTTCCGATTATATGAAGGCCACCCATCTCAAGCACTCTTTTTTTGTCCTCATCGCAGATTGCTCTGGCTTTAAGTATGGCTTCTTCGTACAGTTCGGGACCAGTCTCAGTTTGATCTACTTTGTATTCTTTTTGCAGAATTTCGTTTGCCAAATGTTCATGGTTTCCTCCGAGGATGATATCGGTTCCTCTTCCAGCCATGTTGGTTGCAATCGTGACAGCTCCAATTCTTCCGGCTTGTGCTACAATTCCCGCCTCTCCTTCGTGCTGTTTCGCGTTTAAAACCTGGTGTGGTATTTTGAGCTTAGTCAGCGTATTATGGAGTCTCTCCGATTTCTCAATCGAAGTGGTTCCTACAAGTATTGGGCGTCCTAGTTCATGAAGCTCTTTTATCTCTTCAGCTACGGCATTGAACTTCTCATTCTCAGTTTTATAAATTAAATCGTTTCTATCATCCCTTATCATTGGCTTATGAGTAGGAATTACATTTACGTCGAGCTTGTAGATGTTCTTAAATTCAAATGCCTCAGTATCAGCAGTACCGGTCATGCCGGCTAATTTTCTATACATACGGAAGTAATTTTGGATCGTAATAGTGGCTAGGGTCTGGTTCTCATTCTCGATTTCTATTCCTTCTTTAGCCTCAACCGCCTGGTGCAGACCGTCACTCCAGCGCCTTCCAGGCATTAGCCTACCGGTGAATTCATCAACTATTATGGCTTTGCCGTCCTTTATCATATATTCGACGTCCCTATTAAACAGATTGTGTGCCCTGAGTCCCTGAATCACATGGTGTAGCAGTTCTAAATTTGCAGGGTCATACACATTAGTTACGCCTAGAGCCTTTTCGACTTTTGTTGAACCCTCTTCAGTAGGGGTAACCTGCCTCGTTTTTTCATCAATAGTGAAGTCTACTTCCGGCTTTAATTTTCTTACTACCTTGTCAATTTCATAGTAACGCTCCGTAGAATCCTCAGATGGTCCTGAAATAATTAGAGGAGTTCTAGCTTCGTCAATTAATATGCTGTCTACCTCGTCCACGATTGCAAAATTGTGTTCCCTCTGAACATAATCATCAAGAGAGAATTTCATGTTGTCTCTTAAATAATCAAATCCGAATTCGTTATTTGTTCCGTAAGTGATGTGGGCTCCGTAAGCTTCTTTCCTCGAGCATTCAACAAGTTTAGTTTTGAAAGCGGATAGTACGTCCAAGTTCTTTTCAGGAGGTATATCCATATCAGCATACTCAGTAGGCCATACGCTCAAGTTGTTATCAATAGCGTATTGAGCCCGCTCGGGGTTCTCCCACTCTATCAAGTAAGAAATCTCGTGATTTACTACACCCACGGAAAGGCCCAAAAGTTTATGAATTGACCCCATCCATGTCGCGTCACGTCTTGCGAGATAATCGTTAACAGTAACCAGGTGTGCCCCAAAACCTGTAAGACCGTTTAAATAGAGGGGTAGGGCTGCGACTAGTGTTTTTCCCTCACCCGTTTTCATCTCCGCAATTTTCCCCTGATGAAGGATTAGACCGCCTATGAGCTGAACATCAAAAGGCCGCATTCCTAGCGTTCTACGTGCTGCTTCTCTTACTGTGGCGAATGCTTCGGGAAGTATTTTCTCAAGTGTTCTTTCTAATATTTCAGCATGTTTCTCATTTTCAGGATCGGCGTTTCCATTTAAACTACTTTTTACCTTCTCTACAAAATAGTCTGTTTTTTCTTTTAGGGCGGAGTTTGATAGTTTTAATAAGGCTGCCTCGTGTTCATTCACAACATCAATAACAGAACCAAGTTTCTTTATCTCCCTTTCGTTCTGAGAGCCCACAATTTTTTTCATTATGTAAGAAATCATCTTTTAGTAAACCTCCGAGAAATAAGAACCGATTAAAGTATAAGGGTAAAACATATGTATAACAAATTGCATGATTTTATTCGTTTTATAGTGAAATTTCGTATTGTTGCAGTGATATATAAGTTATTAAAACTCTTACCTCTCTAGATTTAATTCCTATAAATATAAAATGTGTTTTGGCAAAAATTGTCCTAATAGAACTTAATCATTAAGCATCAAAATTCAATTAAGTTCTACTGAAACTACTGTGGAAGTTCCTGACTTATTAGAGGTGATTCCGATTAGAGAATTTACTTCCTGCATTGTCTTTTTGTTGTGACTAATTAAAACTACTTGAGAATTCTTGTCTATTTCCTTAATAAGCTCCATAAAATAGGATGTGTTTTTGTCATCTAGGGGTGCATCAATTTCATCAAAAAGTAAAAAAGGAGCAGGTTTAATTAGGCAGGCTGATATAATTAGCGCTATTGCCGATAGAGCTTTTTCCCCTCCTGATAGCAAATTGATGGATTGAAATTTTTTCCCCCTAGGTCTCACCATTACTTCAACCCCGGTCTCGAGTATATCGTCTGGATCTGTAAGAACTAATTTCCCTTCCCCACCCCTGAATAACCGGGCAAATATTTCTTGGAATTTTTCATCCATAACCTCAAATGCTTCTTTGAATCTTTTCTCAGATTCCTTATCTATTTTGTTAATTGCCTTAGCTAAAGACGAAATTGCTTGTATGAGATCATCCATCTGCTCTGTTAGGAAAATATATCTTTCTTCTAGTTTGTTGTACTCCTCAGGAGCCAAGAGGTTAACCGGGCCGAATTTTTCAATCTTTTGCTGAAGCCTTCTTAATCTGGGTTCTTCAATATTTAGATCAATCTCCAATAATTCTTCTTCCTCTTCCGGACTCATTTCAGTCTTGTTCTCCATATCGAACGAGTCATTTCTCCTAAGAGTATCCGTTATATTCTCAATCTCGATTTGCACACTATTTAGATCAATCTCAAAAGAATTGTTTTTAAGACGTATATCAGATAGCTGTGAATTTAGGTGTTCCCTTTTCTCACTAGTGATTGAAGTCTCTTCTTGTAATTTCCGTCTTTCTTTATTTTTTAATGTTAATTCTTCCTCTTTTTCTTTGAGCTTGTTTTGAAGGTCATTAATTTCAATAACAGTATTTCCTTCTTTTTCTATTAGACTTAGTTTCTCCTGTTTCTTTTCTTCAATTGTGCTCGATTCAATCTCTATTCTTTTGTTAATATCGCTTCTTCGGATATCCAGTTCTACCAAATCTTCATATAAACTTCTTTCTTTTTCCCTGAGTGACGCGCATGTGATTTTGAGGTCTGCTATCTCTCTCTCAAGCTTTCTCTCATCCTGCTCCTCGTCTTGAATTTTTTCTTCGATTGCAGCTAATCTGTGCTCAAGATCAATTTTTTCAATATCAAGCACTTCAATTTTAGAATTTGATTCGTCAATAAAAATTGATCTTTCGCTGATTTCCTTATTTATTTGCTCAAGATTTTTGGCGACAATTTCAATCCTTTTTTCTATTTTTTCCAAATATCCTTTGAGGTTATAAATATCCTTTCTAGTCTCAGCCTCTTTTATGTCAATTTCTATTAAGCGGCTATTATAGTCTTTGATTCTATCGCTTACGTTTTGGATTTCCTTATCGTTTGCTTCGATTTCTGAAGCTATGCTCTTTATCTCTTCTTGAAGTTTTTCTGTACCAGCTGTTAGATTCTCGATTTCCCTTTTTCTCTCAAGCACCCCGGGTTGTGTGGGGCCTCCTGAGATTGCTCCGTTTGAGTGCAGAAAATCTCCCTCAGGGGTGACAAAAGACGCATTTTCATTTACTTCTCTTCGGGTTTGGAAAGCTTCCTCAATAGTGGATACTAGGAACACCTTCTTAAGAGTTCTTTCAATAATATTGCTTTTTATGTTCTCAACCTGGACTATATCGAAAAGAGATTTTACGTTTCCCATGCTCTTGTATATATCAGTATTTATTCTCTCGTCCTTTATCGATACGAAAGTGCCTCTTCCGATAGAGTCTTGTTTTAATGAGTTTATTGCTTTTAAAGCTTGCGAGCTCTCATCGACTAAAATCCATTTCAAAGTATCTCCAAGTGCTGCTTCCACAGCTTTTTCGTACCCCTCAGGTACTGAAATAAAATCTGAAAAAGTTCCCAGAACTCCTCGTCCTTTATTGTGTATAATGAAATTTCTAATACCCTCGGGCAGCCATTCATAGTTCGACTGGATCTGTTTTAGCGCATTTAGTCTTGAGCTCAACTCATTAAGCTCTTCTTTTAAAGAATCGCTCTTCTCGAAAACCAACCTTTGCTTCTCATTCAAGGAAGATAGGGTTAAAGCTAATTTGTCATTGGTTTCCGTAATATTCTGTTTCCTGGTTTCGTTTTCTTTAGAAATGTTCTCAAGTTTTAAGATGTCACCCGTGGCACTCTTTTTCTCTTGAGTAATCTCATTATATTCATTTTCTATAAGAGATTTTCTGGATTGCAATTCCTTTAATTCTTTTTCATGTCCAAGTGCAGAGCCTTTTAAAGAACTATATTCATTAAGTGTTTTAAATAATGCGGTTCTAATATCCCTGAGTTCGTCACGAGTTTGGGCATATTTAGATTTTAAGATTGAGAGGGTGTTTTCCTTCTCTGATATTGCCGCCTCTTCTTTCTCTAGGTCATCCTTTACATGTTTAGACATTTCTCTTTTAGATTGAAGCTGCTCTACAATTCTTCCTGTCTCATTTGTTAGCAATACCGCTTCGCTCTCTATTTTCTCTATGAATTTATCGATGCTGGAGGCTTCATTTTTTAAGAGTTCTTGTGTAGATGCTTTTGTTTGGAGGTTGGTTCTTGTTGTGTAAGTATCTCCTTCTAAGTCTTTTAAGGATTCTTCCAAATTTATGAATTGTACATTTAAAGTCTTCAAGTGGTTTGTAATCTGGACTGAATCTTTCTCAGTTTCAGAAATTGTTTTTTCAATTTTTGTTTTTTCATCTAGTATCGTATTTTTTCTTTTCTCTAGCTTATAAAGTTTTGTTTTTAGTATTGTGGATTCAAGTTTCCTTGTTTCTTCAGACAGCCCTCTGAATTCCTGAGCCTGCCTGGCCTGTTGACTGAGAGTGTCCATCTGCCGTTTGACTTCATTTGTCATATCCTCAATACGGCTAATGTTTTCCTTTGTAGTCTTGATCCTTGTCTCAGTTTCGCGCCTTCTGATCTTATATTTTCTGATGCCGGCGACTTCTTCAATCAAAGTTCTTTTTTCTTCAGGTTTAGCCGTGATAAGCTTATCTACGCTGCCCTGTCCTATTATCGAGTGCGAGCGAGCTCCCGATCCTGTGTCAATAAATATGTCGGTAATATCTTTTAGCCTGCAGGACACACCATTTAGGGAATATTCGCTTTCCCCGGATCTAAATATCCTGCGCTTGATTTCAACTTCCTCAAAATTGTAATTAGGAACCTGTTCCAGAACCAATGATACTTCAGCCATTCCCAGTGGTTTTAAAAATTCGCTGCCGTTTGATATGAGCTGCTCCATTGCGTCTGCTCTCAATTGTCTTGGGTTCTGCTCTCCAAGTATCCATCTTATAGCATCTATGACGTTTGATTTGCCGCAGCCGTTGGGGCCTACAATTGCGCTTAGTTGGTTGTGAAATCTTATTTTGGTTTTGTTATAGAAAGACTTAAAACCATTGATTTCAAGGGAGGTTATTTTCATGTTTTATTGATACAACTCTGATTATATGTCAAACAGAGGAAGTTGTTATATCCAACCATTATTATAAAATTTCTATTGCTTCTCAACACTATTGTACTTATTCGTTCTTCTTTTCAAATTATCCTTGTACAGGAAATAGATTGTAGTTCGGTACAATTTCAGCTCCCCGCCTTAGGTTCTGTAGCCATTTCTGCATCAGATCCCTTCTCTGTGATTGAAGCTCTTGCTCTTTTAATTCTTCTTTTTGCTGTTCGAAATCTGCAGGATCAGCGCTCATTCTTTCTTTGAATATTACCACATAAAAATTGTTGTTGCTTTGATATACTTTCCCCAAAACTGTAGAATTCTCATCAACCTCAAAGACTTCAGATTTGATTTCTTCAAGATTGATTTCGGGGACCCTTTCCAGCCGGGTGAAAGGGCCGGTCTCATCAAGTTGAACTCCTAATTCTTTAGCTTTTGCCGCAATCTCCTCTTTCTTGGCTGATTTTAACTTGTTTAAGGTTTCATTAGCCTTTTTTCTTGCCTGGTTATTAGATTTTTGATTTTTAAGCGCTGTTATAATTTCCAGTTTGGTTTCATCTAAAGTTTTTTCACGGGGCTCGGAAATTTCACTTACTTCCGTTACCCAAATTGTTGTGCCTACAGGTACTATGTTCGTCTTTCCCTGCAGTTCGGTATAAGCCCTGTCTACAATCTGAGGCGGAATATCACCAGTTCTATCTGATCTTGAAAATGGGGCGCTCTCACTAATTGACTCAACCGAGTTTTCTTTCGCTATCTGATCAATGCTCTTCTCAGGATTCTCGGACAGCTCGATACTCTCTAAAAACTCCTGACGAACTACTTCCCCTTTTTGGCTTTTCAGCTTCGATTCAACATCGCCTTTGACTTCTTCAAAGGGTAGCTTCTTGCCGTCTTCAGACTGGAACTCCTCCGTATATGCATTGTAGTAGGCTTCTAGTTCTTCATCGGATATTTGAATATTATTTTCGAAAATTTCCGGATCAAGAACTATATATCGGATTTGCCTTAGTTCATTGGTTTTGAAATTAGCTTTCCTTCCTTGATAATATTTTTCTATTTCCTCTTGTGTTGGTGTGTAGGCATCCAAGAAATCTTTGTTTGAGAACTCTATGTAATTGAGATTAACTTTCTCATTTTGAATATTGTACATATTTAGTAATTTCTCATCTGTTACGATTATAGTTTCATCAATGAAGCTCAGCAGTTTTTGAGCAAGTAGTTGTTGCTTATAGGATTTCTCAAAAGTTACAATATCCTCGTTCAGTCCTTGCTCTATAAAGTTTTGGTAGCCCTCAGCGCCTACGAATTGACCGTCAACCTGAAAAGCAGGGTTGGATCTAATAGATTCACCAAGTTCCTGGTCAGTGATTCTGAACCCAAGTTCTTCGGCTTTTTGGGCAAGGAGTTTTAAATCAATGAGCTGATTTAGAGCAGATATATTTATGAAATCTATTGCAGCCTGAGGCAGCTCCTCTCCCTGTTGTCCGTACTGTCTTCTCAAATTGTCTCTTACCCTATAGTATTCCGAAAGGCTAATTTCTTCACCGTTAATCTCGGCTGCTGAACCTCCACTAGAACTGAGACCCTCTCCAAAACCTGTTACAAAAGACCCAATTCCAAAAATGAAAGCCACACTAATAAAAAACAGTATGCTTAAAGTAAGCCATTTATGCCTTCTTCTTATCATATCAAGATTCATATTTAGTATTCCTCTTTATTATTTATTTGTAATAAAATCTATCCCACTTGCCCCACAGTTTCAAGAACATGTGTTAATAATGGGTTACTATAATACATTGTAATTCCAAATAGTTGAAACCCCGAAACCCTTGGAGTTTATTATAAACGGGTTTCACTTGCTTGACAGTCCCGGCTCACTCAAATATTCTAAAACCCGCCTTTAGATTGTTAATGTTGTTGAGTGAATAAACATACTTATTCTACCTGTCACTGAGGAACAATTCTGATGATAACTGCCCTAGGAGGCGGTGTTGGGGCCGCTAAGTTCTTAGAAGGTCTTTCCCGTGTAATTGAAAACGAGCCTTTAAACGTCATTGTTAACACAGGTGACGATATATGTTTAAATGGACTGAATATATCCCCTGATGTAGATACGATAATTTACCGTCTGTCAGGTGTCATAGACAAGAAAAAGGGATGGGGTTTAGAGGGTGATACTTTCAACTCTTTAAATTCGCTTGAAAAATTCGGTCTTGATACCTGGTTTAATATTGGAGATAAGGATATCGCCACCCATATTTACAGGACCCATTTGAGAGGGAAGGGCTTTACGGCTACAGAAATAGCCTCAAAAATAGCAGAGGCTTTCGAATTATCCGACAATCTCAATATAATGCCAATGACCGATCAAGATGTTGAGACTTGGATTCAAACAAGCGAAGGAGAGATGCACTTTCAGGAATATCTGGTGAAAAGAAAGATGCAGCCTGAGGTTTGTAGAGTTACAATTCGCAATATCGATCAGGCAAGTCCATCCCCTGGTGTCATTGATTCAATTGAAAAGGCGCGCGCGGTAATTATTTGCCCTAGCAATCCTATAATAAGTATTGGTTCGATACTTCAAGTCAAAGGGGTTAGGGAGGCGCTTAAAACAACTCAGGCTGAAATTGTTGCCATTAGCCCGCTTGTGGGCGGAGTGCCGCTAAAAGGCCCGGCTGATAAGCTCATGAAGGGCCTTGGTCTTGAGGTTTCTTCAGCACAAGTGGCAAGACTCTATTCTGATTTCTTAGACACAATGGTTATAGATGTAGAAGATGCCCATGAAAATCAGGCAATAAGCGATATGGGTTTAAAAACATTAGTAGTAGATACGGTGATGTCTGATAAGGAAAAATCAGCAATCCTGGCTTCATCCATCCTGGAATTGATCTAATAATTTATTTGAATAAATCTCGAAATGTTGCATACTAATTACGCTTGACAAGAATATCCCGTTTGTGCGAATATATGAGGAATAAGTTGAGGTTCATACTGTTGTTGGTCTCTTGTTTTTTTAATTTGTTTGGGGAATTTTCTGAAAATTAATATGACTTCTATTAATAAAGATTGGGATAATATACTTGACGCACTTGGGTGCGAATCATTGTTGAACGGTCCGTCAAAAAGGCTTTCTGTTATATTGGATAAAGCAGAGTCCGGTATGGTAATCAACCGTGAAGAGGCACTTTATCTAGTTAATATAGAAAGGGATGAAATCCCGTACTTACTGTTAACAGCTGCCAAGTTACGAGACAGCGAAAAAGGGGAAGTTCTAACATATTCAAAGAACGTATTTGTACCCGTAACTCAAATATGCCGCAATCACTGTGGCTACTGTACTTTTAAGTACGAACCGGGGCAGGGGCCGCTTTTCATGAGTCCTGATGAAGTTTTGGATATGGCAAAAAAAGGGGCAGAGCTAGGGTGTACTGAACTACTATTTGTAACTGGCGATAAGCCTGAGCTTAAATATCCGGTATATAAAGAGGCGCTGCAAAAGCTTGGATTTGAGACTACAGCCGATTATTTAATTGCAATGGGAGAGGCTGGACTCAAAGAAAACATTTTTCCTCACACGAATCTGGGTTTAGCGACAAGTGAGGAGCTCCTCCAATTTAGAGGGTCTAACCCAAGCATGGGACTTATGCTTGAGAATATAAGCCCCAGATTATTAAAAAAGGGCGAGGCGCATTATAGGTGCCCTGATAAAGTGCCCAAGCTAAGAATGAAAACAATGGAGCTTGCTGGAGAACTTAGGATCCCATGGACCTCTGGAATACTGGTAGGAATAGGGGAGACATGGGAGGAGAGGATCGATTCCCTTTTTGTCCTTAAAGAACTTAATGATAATTATGGTCATCTACAGGAGATTATTCTTCAGAATTTCAGTCCAAAACCCGGGATTATGATGGAGAAGTATCCACCTCCTAGTATTGTTGAAATGTTAAAACTTGTTGCAATATCCAGGCTGGTATTTGGCGAGGGAATGAATATACAGATACCGCCCAATTTAAATCCTAAGACATATCCACTATTTATTCATGCCGGTATAAACGATCTCGGAGGTGTTTCCCCGGTAACTATTGACTATGTCAATCCGGAAGCTCCGTGGCCCAAGCTTGAATTAATGGAAGATATGGTTGAAGAGCTAGGCTTTACTCTCAGAGAAAGGCTCCCGGTGTATCCTGAATTTATAGATGATGAGTTTATTGATAAAGATGTACTCAAACGAGTAGTAGATTTTGTAGATAAAGACGGTTACGTCCCACTTGAAGAGGTGCCAAATGGCTGATATTAAAGAAACAATAGATAGAATTGAGGAAAATAGAGGTATGGGCCTTGATAGCCTTTTATCAAAGGTGAATGGGACGGCTGCCCGAATTATTAATAAAGCCCTTGTTGGAGATGAAATATCTGTTGAAGAAGGTGAGGAGCTTTTTAAAATTGAAGACCCGAATGAGATCTCAGCTCTTGCAATAGCTGCTGACGAAATAAGGAAAGAAGACGTAGGTGATCTAATCACATACGTTGTGAATAGAAATATTAATTTTACAAATATATGCAATACATACTGTGGCTTCTGTAATTTTATGGCACCCGAAGGTGATGAGAGAGCTTACTTTCTTAGTATGGATGAGATTGCCGACAGAGTAAAAGAAGCGTGGGAAATAGGTGCTACAGAGGTTTGTATGCAGGGCGGTATGCACCCTGATATAGACGGTAATTTCTATATTGAATTAATAAAAGCTGTAAAGGAAGCGGTTCCGGAGATGCATACACATGCGTTTTCCCCGTTTGAAATTTATTATGGGGCCGAATCACTTGGTATTACAGAGGAAGAATTTATTGAAAGACTAAAAGATGTAGGACATAACACCTTTCCCGGTACAGCTGCCGAGATACTCGTGGAAGAGGTTAGAAAAATTATTGCGCCTCGGAAAATGCCTACGGAAGCCTGGATAAGGATTGTAAAAAAAGCCCATAAATCAGGCATGCACACTACTTCGACTATCATGTACGGCCATGTAGACCAGCCTAAACACTGGGCGATACACATCGGTATTTTAAGAGATATTCAAAAAGAGACCGGAGGATTCACAGAATTTGTTCCCCTCAGATTTATTCCCTGGAATACCAGGCTGTTTAAACACTCGAAAGGAAAGGTCGCAGAAGGACCGACTGATCTTGATCAGTTGAAGATGTATGGAGTATCCAGGTTAATGCTTAGAGGATGGATTAATAACATACAGGTCTCCTGGGTAAAGCAGGGTCCTGAGTTTGCTCAGTTCTCCCTCACGGCGGGCGCAAATGATTTCGGCGGCACATTGATGGAAGAGCAGATATCACGCTCGGCAGGAGCAAGCTATGGCCAATACTTCCCGCCCGAGGAATTCCGACGCCTAACAAGACAGATAGGAAGAATCCCTGCTGAGAGAAATACAACCTACGGAATACGCCAAACATTTGATGCAAACGGGGACGATTAACTCTCAAATATAAAGTTCCCGATTTGACTCTGCAAATTTGAAATAGTTAATTCTTTAACTTGACTATCATTAAATAAACTTCTAATCTCTAATTCATTGTTATATCTTCAGAAATTTTCTAAGGTTTTATTCGAAATTAACTGCCGAGGGAGTTTGAAAAATGAAAAGAGTCAAGCTTTTTATTTGTTCATTAGCCATACTTGCAGTATTTACTGTAACCTCACAAGCTCAGATTTTTGGCATCGGCCACTTTGGTCCGGACGGATTAAGCGCTCTTTATCAAATTAACCCGGCCAATGGTGCCGCAATAACTGTGGGCCCTGTCGGTTTTGAAAGGTGCGGCGGAATGGATTTTGACTCTAACGGGATTCTTTTTGCTACGTGTGAAAGGGCAGGCGGCTCAGACACGCCAGTTCTCCTTACTATTGATCTCCTAACGGTGTGGGTACTGAGGTCGGTCCTACAGGTATAAACCCAAGCATTGGAGATATATCATTCAGGAATAGTGATGGATCTCTAATTGCTTATGACGGCATTTCAGATCCTGAGCATACTGTCTATACTCTAAATACTTTAACTGGTCAGGCCGCATTAGTCGGAGATACCGGACTTTTCCAGGCTTCTGGAAACTGGATGGCTTTTACTCAGTCTGATACCCTAATTCATTCACAAAGCAGGGGCGGAATTCCCAGACTTTATATAATCAAACAGGAAACAGGAGAAGCTGTTTTTGTAAAGGAGCTGGTAGTCGATGGTCCTCCCCAAATGGTTACCTATCGTCTCAATGCAATGGATGCTGTACCGGGCACAGGGCAAATTTACGGGATATTAAACGATTCACGTGGTAATCAGGGTGAATTTGGCCCAGTGTATTTGGCTACCTTAAATATCGAATCCGAAATTATATCAATCGTGGGTCAAAAAGCTGACGGTATGGATGCAATTGCTATTAGCGAGGCGGCAAGGATTCCAAGCCTTTCGGGAAAGGGTTCCATTATGTTGGCGCTTATTTTATTAGCTTCAATTTTAGTTGTTTTAAAGCGTAGGAGAGAAGTCTTAAGGCAAAAAATATAGACTTTACTCGATTACTTCTCCATATAGATCGTAAATATCGGCGTCTGTAATTTTTATATCTATCAAGTCTCCCAGGATAAGCTCTCTATCTCTTTTTATATAGGTGTAACCGTCTACTTCAGGTGCCTGCGAGGAGATTCTTGCCACGTAATTGTCATTTTCCACACTTTCTACGAATCCTTCGTGTACGTATCCTATTAGAGACTTGTTTTTCTCGAATGATACCTCAGATTGAGCTTCCATGAGGCGCTCGAATCTTTCTTCTTTAATTTCTTCAGGGACTTGATCACTCATCACTCCAGCCGGAGTTCCTTCCTCCTGTGAGTATTTAAAAGCTCCCGCTCTGTCAAACTTAGTCTCTTCAACAAAATCCAAAAGTTCCTCAAATTCATCCTCGGTTTCTCCGGGAAATCCGACAATAAAAGTCGTACGGAGTATAACGCCGTCTATACCACTTCTTAATTTATTGATGATCTCCCTAATGCGTTTGCTTGTGGTTTTCCTGTCCATGGATTGAAGAACTCTGTCGTTAATATGCTGAAGAGGCATATCCACATACGGCAAGATATTGTTATCTTCAGCTACAAGATCAACCAGTGAATCTGATATCCCCCATGGATACCAGTAGTGAATCCTGATCCAGTCTATGCCTTCAACCTTGGACGCCTCGCGTAACATTGTTTCAAGGTTGGTTCCTATGTCCCTTCCGTAGCTCGTCATGTCCTGGGCAATCAAGTTTATTTCTCCTACTCCCTGATAGGCAAGGCTATCGATTTCTCCCACTATGGAATCAACAGTTCTGCTTTTCATAAGCCCCCTCATCTTGGGGATTATGCAAAAAGTGCAGGTTCTCGAACAACCTTCCGACACTTTGACGAATGCCGAATGAGAAGGAGTAAGCATTATTCTTGGTGAGTCAGGGTCATAAATAGTGCCAGGAGGATAGTGGGTAATTTTTTTTGGTTTTTCCTGTTCCAGAACTTCATTAATTTTAAGTATATTCCCTGTACCCCAGAACGCGTCTACTTCGGGAATCTCACGGCTTAGCTCTTCAGAATACCTTTCAACCATGCAGCCCGTAACAATTAATTTTTTGCAGTTGCCGCTTTTTTTATGCTCCGAAAGATCAAGGATCGCATCAAGCGACTCCTTTTTGGCGTCACCTATAAAGCCGCACGTATTTACTATTATTACCTCAGCTTCTTCTTCAGATGATATTTGATGTCCGGATTTTTTCAGTGAGCCCAGTATTAGTTCGCTGTCCACTAAATTTTTGGAGCAGCCTAGGCTCTCAATATATATTTTCATGCACGTCTCTTTACGCTATGAGAAACTTTACCGGACTCAACGGTGAGAGTGATTTCGCCCTTGTCGCTCCTGCCAAATAGATCAAATGCAATGTCTTCAAGATATTTCGAAATAATTACATCCAGCCCACGGGCTCCAGTTTGCCTTCTCTTTGCTTCTTCAATTATACAATCAATAACAGCCGGATCTAAGTGTAGCTGAAATCCCTCTTCTTCAAACTCTGCTTGATAATTCATAATTTTTAGATGAATAATTTCTTTTAATGTGTCTTTGCTAAGAGGCGAAAATGGAACAATTCTATTAAATCTTGCCATAAGCTCGGGAAGAAAACCAAATAGTTGGAATTTAGTCATGTCATCTGCCTCTTCCTGGCTCATATTGTATGCAATAGTATCTTCGTCATCGTTATTTTTTCCTAATTCTGTTATAAATCCCACTTCGTTACTTCCATATAAGTTTTTTATTCCCGAGAATGCTCCTACGGCGAAAAATGAGATATCACGAGTAGATATTAGTGCTCTTGGACCTCTGTTTGAAAATCCAAAGTCTAGAGGAATCTGCACATCTGTTCCCTCAAGTATTTTAAGGAGTTCCCTTTGAACACCGTACCCTGAAACATCTTTTGTAGTTCCCTGTCCTGCAAACCTGGCATTACTGTAAGCGCCTGCAATTTTATCAAATTCATCTAGAACAATAACTCCACATTCAGCTATATCAATACTTTCGTTAGCCGCGTATACGAGCTGTACCAAGATGTTTACTACATCGTCCCCTACGTAACCCGATTCTGTGAATTTGGTCATATCGATAATGACAAAAGGGAGTTTGAAAATTTCGCCGAACAGCAGTTCAATGAGGTATGTCTTGCCGCACCCGGTAGGTCCCATGAGGATGGAGTTCGGTCTTGGCACTAATTCAGTTCTCAAAGTGTTATTTGAGTGTAGGTGCTTTAGCCTCTTTACATGTCTGTAGGCTGCAAGAGAAATTGCTCTCCTTGCCTCTGTCTGTCCCTTGTAGCCTAGTTTATCAAGCTCAGCAAAGATTTTTTTAGGCGAAGGAAGAGGAACAGTCTGGATAAAGTCCTTTACATAATAAACTTTTTCTCCACGTCTCATTTTAGACAGACCCTCCGGGGAAATATTCAATAAATCTAACATGTTTCATAAAGATAAGATATTAACCACAACACTTCAAGTATTATTATGCTTATGTATGAGGACTTTTCAGGTCGTTAAGAGAAGGAATGAATGGTATTAATTCTTTAAAAACATTTCCAATATAGCTTTTCCCATATGCAATTTGTTTTCAGCTTGCTCATAAACAACGGAGTTTGGTCCCTCAAGCACTTCTTCGGTTATTTCTTCTCCCTTATGTGCCGGCAGGCAGTGCATTACAAGTACATCAGGATTTGCAATAGAAAGCAGTTCTTCATTTATTTGAAATGGTTTGAATATTCTTTGCTTTTTCTTTGTCTCTTTTTCCTGTCCCATGCTTACCCAAACGTCGGTGTATATTACGTCCGCATTGGATGCGGCTTTCTTGGGATCGTTAATAATCTCAATTGTGCCATTTCCATTCTCTCTGGCTTTTTTGAGTACATTCCCATCAGGCTCATACCCTTTGGAGTTGCTACAGATAGGTTGATTTCTAAGATAGATG
>Ga0209013_10000948_pt1 | contig 26700 bp, 14 predicted proteins | sample Cruoilmetagenom2_FD_187291 | JGI IMG/M metagenome (GOLD analysis project Ga0209013, IMG submission 187291) | Oil polluted marine microbial communities from Coal Oil Point, Santa Barbara, California, USA - Sample 2 (SPAdes) (version 2) | ecosystem: Environmental > Aquatic > Marine > Oil seeps ...
AGCGAACAGCTTTACGGTGGTATACAAAGAAAGCGGCACCACTCCGAAAATGGCCAGACGCCCCATCCATGGGTATGGATGTTCAATCGGGTGAAGGTCCGGCCAGTGCCCCAGTGGAAATGACAAAAGATAGCCGCCTAACACGATGGAGCCCAGCATAAAAGGAACCACCAGCAGTCCCCAGCGCAATTGCCAGATCTGAAAATCTTTCCGGAAGGCCAGGGCAATGGCAAGCAGGACCCAGACTCCGAGCACCAGTGATAAACCCAGGACGATGCTCGAGGGGTAATGCACCAGGCGGTTGGCAAAAACATCAATGTAACCGGCATCTTCACGCGAGATGATATGGTCGAGATTGCGGTCTCCCAGGGCCTTCATCATGCTCCAGGCGTTAGCGCCGTGATGCTGAAGGCTGCCGGTATCCAGGTGATCCGGGTCGTCGATTGCCGAATGGTAAACCGCCACACCCTGTGCAAAGGCAAAGTTCAGGCCCATTACATTTTTGCGCTTGTACACCGAGTAATCGGTGTCGTTTGGCATGCGCTCGTAAATCTCGTTAATCAAGGAGTTGGCCACCGGGCGATCAATATTTTTTGAGTACAGGCGAATGATTCCGCGATTCCCTTCGCCTGTCTCGAACATGCCGCTGGGACCGCTGTTCCCACGGGCTTCCAGATTGACGACAGTTTTCACTTTTGCAAAAAGTGGATTGTGCTGGACAAACGCATCTGCCCCGATCAAGCCATTTTCTTCAGAGTCAGAAATCAGGAACATGATGTCGTTTATGAAGGGCGGGAAATCTGCAGCCATACGGGCAATTTCCAGCACCGCTGCTGTACCGGCGCCATCATCCGCAGCTCCGGGACCCGCCCAGCCACTGTCATAGTGGGCCGTAAGCAACATCGCGTTCTTACCTTCAGAACCCAGCTTGATTGCGATAAGGTTATCGACCGGACTACAGGCGCCAAACAACGGGTTACAATGGAAAAGGGACTGTATTTCCACTTCGTATCCCGAGGACTCCAGATGGGAAATAATCCGGTTACGAACCACGAGGTTATTGGGCGAACCGGCGACATGCGGCATCCCGTCCTGCAGCAGATCACGCAGAATCGCCTCTGCACGTAGTGCTGAAAACTCCACGTCCGGAGCGTCTGCTCCCACCGGGTCAGGCGCAGAATAAGAACGAAGCACCCCCAGGACCAGCAGGGCACAAATCAATAGCAGTGAAAAAGGGTGGCGCAATCGAAGCATCAGACCAGTCTACGTTGACTGATTTTTGCGTGCAGAAGTTTGTTGCAGATAATCAACTGATAAGCACCAAAGACAACCAGGGCCAGAACGCAATAATGCCGACGGACACAAGCAGGAACAGAAAAAACGGAAGCGTAGAAATATATAACTCGACAATCGAGCGGTCAAAGCGGTAACTGGCGATAAAAAGATTCAAGCCGACCGGTGGGGTCAGGTACCCCAGTTGCATGGTCGCAAGGAATACGATTCCCAGGTGAACCGGGTGGATACCAAATTGCATTGCAACTGGAAGGATTAATGGGACCACCAGGACAATTGCTGAAAAAATGTCCAGGATGGCGCCCAGCACCAGCAGGAAAACAAGTAAAAGCAGCAGGAAACTCAAAGGACTGGTCACCAGGGCGCTGACGTACTCCAGGAGTTTTTGCGGAACGCCGGCATCGATCATGTAGTTGGTAGATGCCAATGACATACCCAGAATGATCAGGATGCCACCTACCAGCACCATCGACTCACGCATGATTTCTGGTAGTTTTCGCAGTGAAATTTCGCGCAGTATGAAAACATCGACAATCAGGACATACAGCGCCGTTACCGCCGCAGCCTCAGAAATGGCGAAATATCCGCTGTAAATCCCACCCAGCACAACAACCGGCAGTGGAATCTCCCAAATCGATTCGCGCACCGCGGCCCGTACTTCGCCCCAGGAAAAATCAGCCAGCGGTACGCGCAGAGCCCGGTTTTTCCACACGCTGTAGCCTGACAGGATGATGAGCATCAGGAAACCAGGCAGGATACCCGCCAGGAACAAATCTTCAATTGAAATTTCAGCAATAACGCCATACAGGATCAGCGGCAATGAAGGCGCGAACAACAAACCCAGGCTGCCGGCGGACGTCACCAGTCCCAGATTGAATTTCTCCGGGTAACCCGCCTCCTGCAGGGCTGGAAACAGGAGCGCGCCGATGGCAATGATTGTCACCCCGGACGCACCAGTAAATGCCGTAAAAAATGCGCAGGTCGCCAGCGAAACAATGGCCAGACCGGCCGGCATCCACCCCAGCAGCGCCTGGGTCAGACGTACGAGACGGCGGGGAGCGCCGCTTTCACCCAGCAGGTAACCTGCAAAAGTAAACAGTGGAATGGCCAACAGGATCGGCATCTCGGCCATTCCGTAGAACTCGATCACAATGGCCTGGAGATCAATACCTTCCTGGGTAAAACCCCACATTGCACTGGCTGCAATCACCACGAACAAAGGTGCGCCAAGTAGTGCCAGAAGCGCCAGTAGCGGCCCGATAGCCATCATGACGGCGCACCTCCCCTGAACTGGCCAGCCAGGCGCTTCAGGAAAAACAGGGAATACCGCCAGGAAATGAGGCCGAAGCCAATCGGCAACACAAGCTGGAGAATCCAAGCGGGTACGTCGCCCAGTAAAACATCCCCATATTCATACGATGTGCGCACGAAATTGATGCTGTACGAGGTCACCACTGCGCATACGCCCGCAGTAAAAAGATCAATGATGATTTTTACACCATCGTTGAGTCTGGGTGGTAGAAAACGATCCAGGATAGCGATGTTGATGTGTTTGTCTGTCCGGCTCGCAGCTACTGCACCCGCCACGGCAATCCACAGAACGAGCATGCGTAACAACTCGTCACTCCAGATAAACCCGAAGCCAAAAACATTCCTGGCCACGATCTGGCCGGCAGCCAACAAGATCATGCCGCTGAGGATAATGACGAGAACGGCATCTTCCACCGTGCGGCCCACTTTCTCAAGCCGCTGCATGATGGTTTGGGACGGATTCAAGGTCTAATCTGCCGCCTGCCCTGCCCCGCTCGATATTCGACCAGAAGTTCCTGCATCTGGTCCAGCAGCTGAATATCAAACACGCCTTTTTGGGCCAGTTTACGATGAGATTCGAGAACAATTCCACGCCATTGTTCGACTTCTGATTTCTCAGGTGTGGCCAGCTTCATGCCACCTTGCAGCAAGGCCTGCATGGCTTCGGCATTATCTCTCACTCCGTTCTGATCGAATTTTCGGTAGAGCCCTTCCATCACCTCCCGCACAATGGCCTGGTCTTCCGGGCTTACCTTCGAAAAAGCACGTTTATCTATCAACATTGCTGCGTACACATAAGCCACGGGCATTTCGGTAATGTAGCTGAGCCTGGAGTGCCACTGAAAGACAACGGCGCCCACAGGCGGGACCGTAACGCTATCGAGCAGGTCGGTTTGCAAGCCGGTCATCACATCTGTAATCGGCATGGTGACAGGAGCAACGCCCAGGGCGCTGAGCGCTGCATAGCTGACCTGATCACCTTCAGGCGTCCATACTTTTTGGCCTTTGAGATCGGCCAGGCTGCTCATAGGCTTGTTGGACATCATGTAGCCGAAACCAGCGCCGGCGAAACCAAAATTCACATACCCGGCATCTTCCACCCTCTGCCTTAGTTCCGGCTCCATTTGATTTCGCACATACCGTGCTTCCTCGATCGTGTCGAACATCAAGGGCAGTGAAAACATGTCCGCATCTTTCTGGAAGCCATTCAAGCCGCCGGAACTGAATGCCCCGCCGTTTAACTGGCCGGTGCGCATCTTGCGCCGCACCTGCTTGTCGTTACCCTGTACACCGCCTCCATAGAATTTGAATTTCACGCGCCCCCCGGTATGTTCGGTGACCGCTTTGGCGCCGGCGCGCATGTCCTTCATCCAGGATGAACCTTCAGGTGCGATGGTCGCAATCTTGAGGGTTTGAGAAAATGCCTGTGACGCCCAGAACAGCATGATCAGCACGGGCAAAATTCTGGTAATAGTTTTGATTATCATTTTATTAGTCAATCCTGATTTCGCTCGCAAGCCATGTCCCTGTAAGAGGTCGCTTGCGGCCGACCGCATCATCCGCCTAAAGGTCAATGGATCATTTGCCATTCGCCCGCGAACGGGCTCTTACAACTTAAAAATAGTCATCTGCACTGTCGAGCAGTTCTTGTGCTTCATCTTGCGCCAGCGTATTAAACAAGGTGAACCCCTCGTGCACCGGATCGGATGCCAATACTTCGTTCAATAACCGGTCATGAAGTTCCCTGTCATACAGCGTACGGGCATAGTATCTCGCACAATCAACCTTGATGCTCAGATCCCTCCCGCCGGAAAGCGACATGGCGCGCTCATAATGGGCAAAACCAGCTTCAAAATCGCCCCCCAGCGCAGGTGGACGAATGGTATCCAGCAGCGCCAGGAAATGTTCCACATTGGACTGCTCGTACCGCGGATCGATTTCCTGCACGCGCATCATGGTAGCCTGCACCTGGGGCAATTTGGCCAGCGCCGTCCAGTCATCGCTGTGTGCCTGAATATAGGCAATCCAGCTCACCCCGAAGGTATAAAGAGCCGCCACATCTCTTTTATTCAGTACCTCCAAAGCAACGACAAAATCTTCGTAGCCGAGTTCCCAGCTCCCGCAGGCGCGTCTGTCTGCCTGGCATAAGGCGCGTTGGCCATAAATACGCGCCCTCAACGTCAATTTGCGTGCCCGGATCGGGTCGTCAACGAATACTACCCCGTATGCTGCATAGAGATTGGCAGCCGCACTGAGGGCAGCTTCGTTGTCCGGTGAGCCTTCAACAAAACTGTCCAGCATCAACAAGTAAGCCGGCGCACCGTCACGCACCAGGTCCGGATCATCCTGGTTCAGGATCGCTGTACTTAAATTTCCCGCCAGGCCACTGCCTGCGGTCGCCATCATAGACGCACAAGCGGTAACCAGCAGGGCCGATGCGGCCAGCAGGCAAGCATTAAAAAACAAAGTCCGCAATGGTGAAATCATGTTTTAACTACTGTCTCTTACTCACCGTAGGGGATCCAGATGTTTTTTATCTCGGTCGCCTTGCGCAGGAAGGATTCACCCTGCCCTTGCTCGCCGTCTTCCCAGTCATGGTGCAGGCCGTAATTGACCCAGGTACGTTTCATCGTGGCGGCTGCCTCCTCCTCAACCATCCGGCTGCCCTGGCGGCTGCCCCAGTACCACATGCCTTCGATGTCATAGTGCTTCGCCAACACTTCAGCCAGCACTTCCTGGTCACCGCTGATGATATTGATCACACCACCGGGCAGATCCGAAGTATCGAGGACCTGGTAAAAATCTGTGGCCAGCAACGCGTAATGCCTCGAAGGCACAACCACCACGCGGTTGCCCATCGCGATGGCTGGCATCACCGTGGAGACAAAACCGAGCAGGCCGGCTTCTTCCGGGGCGACGATGCCGATTACACCCAGCGGTTCTTTCATGGCCAGGGTAACGTTGCGAAAGGGAGTGGCATGAACCTGGCTGTCATATTTGTCTGCCATGGCTGCATAGGTATAGATGCGCCGGATGCACAGATCCAGCTCGGCCTCGGCCTCGGCCTCGTCTTTGCCGCTCAACTGTGAAATCCTCTGCACAAACTCATCGCTCCGGGCACTCAGGTTTTCGGCGATGTAGTAAATAACCTGGGCTCGATTGTGAGCGGTCATGACACCCCAGCCGGTAGCCGCCCGGGCGGCTTCAACCGCATTCCGGATGTCCTTCCGGTTGCCTGTCGGGATCTCTGCGATCACTTTGCCGGTAGCATCATAAGCCGCCTGGCTGTAGCCCCCGTCGGGCCGGACCTGCCTGCCCCCGATATACAGCTTGGAGGTTCTGTCAATTACGGGTGCATCGTGTCTGTCTATTTCCTCGACCGGTACGAAGCGTGGCATCCGCTGCACGGGGTCTTTACTGAGTCTGGATTCCCAGAATGGCTTCACGTACTCGTACAGGCCTTCTTTGCCGCCCTCGCGGCCGAACCCGGATTCTCGGTAACCGCCAAAGCCGGCGGCTGCGTCGAACATATTGGTGCAATTGACCCAGACAGAACCGGCCTTGAGTTTGGGCGCCACGTCCAGGGCCAGGTTGATGTTCTCGGTCCAGACACTGGCGGCCAGGCCGTAGCGGCTGTTGTTGGCCAGCGAAACGGCCTCAGCCGGTGTCCGGAATGTCATCGAAACCAGAACGGGCCCGAATATTTCCTCCTGCGCCAGCGTAGCCGATGGTTGTACGTCAGTCAGTAGCGTTGGTGGGAAATAACATCCTTCACCACTTAATTCGCACTGTGGCTGCCATTTTTCAGCACCCTCTTCCACCCCCAGATCGACCAGGCTGCTGACCCTTTCAAGCTGCGTCCGGTCGATCAGCGCACCCATATCGGTGCCCTTGTCCAGCGGGTCCCCCAAAACCAGTTTCGACATGCGCTTCTTCAACTTTTCATGCAGGCGGTCACCAACCGATTCCTGCACCAGCAAGCGTGAACCTGCACAGCAGACCTGGCCCTGGTTAAACCAGATGGCGTCCACCAGTCCCTCTACTACACTATCGAGGTCCGAATCTTCAAAAACGATATAAGGCGACTTGCCACCCAGTTCCAGGGTCAATTTTTTGCCCGTACCGGCTGTCGCTTTGCGCAGAATTCTTCCCACCTCGGTGGAACCGGTAAACGCCAGTTTGCCTACTTCCTTGTGGTTGGTCAGCGCCTCACCTGCCTTGTGATCACCCAGCACCAGGTTGAACACTCCAGGCGGCAAGCCGACCTCGCTGCACATTTCAGCAAACAGCACTGCGGTTGAGGATGTGAATTCTGCCGGTTTCAAAACAACGGTATTACCCATCGCCAGCGCCGGTGCGACTTTCCAGGCCAGCATCAACAGCGGGAAGTTCCAGGGAATGATCTGACCGACCACGCCAATGGGACGATAACCGGCCAACTGCTCGTGCATGACCTGGGCCCAGCCGGCATGGTAATAAAAATGCCGTGCGGCCAGTGGGATGTCGATGTCGCGTGATTCGCGGATGGGCTTGCCGTTATCCATGCTCTCGAGCACCGAGAACATGCGGCTGCTTTTCTGGATGTGACGCGCCATGGCGTAAAGGTAACGGGCCCTGCCGTGGCCACCCATCGCCACCCAGCCCTCCAAGGCGTCGGCCGCGGCCGCAACAGCGCGATTCACATCTGCATCATTTCCATCGGCCACCTTCGCCAGCCTCTCGCCGCTGGCGGGATTGACCGTATCAAAAAACTCACCGGACTCGGGTTCCACCCACTTGCCACGGATAAAGTGCAGCAAAGTATTATCCCGGTCCTGCAACCACTGCTGTGCCTGGTCCGGGTTTTCCGGCGCCGGGCCGTATTCCATTGATTCAAATATTGCTTTTACTGACATGTTGGATTCCCTCCCAAATCAGCTGGCTGGATGCCTGTGTTGCGCTGAGTAACTCCCGGTCAGATGGTGTTCCAGTTGACGCTCGATGTCACCCAGGAGACTACTTGCACCAAAACGGAATAAAGGTGGCGTAAGCCACTGTTTCCCAAGTTCTTCTTTCATTAAAATAAGGTAGTTTATTGCCTCTTTTGACTTACTGATTCCACCGGCTGGTTTGTAGCCGATTTTGTAACCGGTCAATTCCTGGTAGTCTCTGATGGCGCGAACCATGACCAGGCTATACGGCAGGGTGGCATTGACCGACTCTTTGCCAGTGCTGGTCTTGATGAAATCCGCCCCGGCCATCATGCACACCCAACTGGCCTTGGCCACATTGCCCAGTGTCGCCAGTTCACCGGTGGCCAGGATGGTCTTAAGATGGGCATCGCCGCAGGCTTCACGATAGGCTTTGACTTCGTCATACAGGCCTTGCCAATCGCCGGTCAGCACCAGTGCCCGGCTGGTCACAATGTCGACTTCAGAAGCGCCGGCTGCAACTGACTCACGTACCTGGGCCAGCTTCAGCGGCAGAGGTATCTGCCCGGCCGGAAAACCGGTGGAAACTGCGGCCACCGGGATACCGCTGCCCTCCAGTTCCCGCACAGCGGTTTCGATCAGGTTGTGATAGACGCACACGGCAGCCGTTGTAATGTTGAGTCCGCCCACACCCAGGCCTTCGAGTATGTCCCGTCGCACCGGCCGTTTGGCCTTCTGGCACAAACGCCTGACCTTGCCCGGCGTGTCATCGCCCGCCAGTGTGGTTAAGTCAATGCAGGTCAAGGCTTTCAGTAACCAGGCGGCCTGGTAGTCTTTCTTCACCGACCGGCGTGTCCCGATGGTGGCAGCCCGGCGTTCCACCGCGCTGCGGTTGATCCGGATTCGGCCGAACAAGTCCGGTTCGAAAGCCATGCCCGGGTTGCGCTCGATTACTTCATGCGCCTTGATTGAATGTACATTTGACTGCGTTTTACGCGCCATATTGTGGTCCATATCCTGTATCTGCCAAGGAGCATTATAATTGGCATTCGCTCCGATGTGCAGAACCATTGTAAGAGGTCGCTTGCGGCCGATGGACTCTACAAAAGTTTGTGCCCAACTGACAGGTACATTTCGCGCCCAGGGACGCTCTTACAAGAATTGTAAGAGGTCGCTTGCGGCCGATTGGTCACGTGAATTATTGGTCACACGCAAGCGCGCTGCTGCAATAACGTGGCATAATTGAGGGTTCTATTTCCATATAAATTTAAGCCTTTCCCGGTCGTGCCCATCGCAAGCTGGAAAAGGAACTACCGGAGACCACCATGATAAAGCTGAAGCATGCCCTGCTGGCGGCCTGTAGCCTTTTTATCCTTGCTTCATCAATTGCAGCTGAGGAGGAAAAAGACATAAAACCAGGCCTCAATGAGGCTACATTCAAAGGCCTGGAATGGCGCGGCATCGGCCCGGCGTTGATGTCCGGCCGGATTGCCGATATTGCAATCGACCCCGGCAGGCGCAGCACCTGGTACATTGCCGTGGGCAGTGGCGGTGTCTGGAAAACTACCAATCGCGGAACAACCTGGGAATCCATCTTTGACGGCCAGGGTTCCTATTCCATCGGCAGCATTTCCATCGACCCGAACAAGCACAGCGTGATCTGGGTAGGCACCGGCGAAAATGTAGGGGGCCGCCATGTTGGCTATGGCGATGGAGTGTACAAGTCGCTCGATGGAGGTGCGACCTGGAAAAATATGGGGCTGAAAAAATCCGAACACATCGGCATGATAGCGATTGACCCGCGCGACTCGAATGTCGTGTTCGTGGCTTCCCAGGGCCCTTTGTGGTCCCCAGGTGGCGACCGGGGACTGTTCAAGACCACCGATGGCGGCGAAAATTGGGAACTGATTTTGTCCGGCGGTAGTTATACCGGGGTCAACGAAATTCACCTGGACCCGCGCAACCCGGACGTGCTGTTCGCAGCCAAACACCAGCGCTACCGTAACGTTGCTGCGCTGATGAATGGCGGGCCGGAATCAGGTATTTTCAAATCCAACGACGGTGGCCGGAACTGGCGTGAACTGACCACCGGGCTGCCCGATGAAGACAAAGGCAAGATTGGCCTGGCGATATCACCTATAGATCCGGAGCTTATGTACGCCACCATCGAACTCGGGGGACGTAAAGGTGGCTTCTGGCGCTCCACTGACGGCGGTGAAACCTGGGAAAAGCGCAGTGATCACGTTTCGGGCGCCACGGGACCGCATTATTACCAGGAAATCTTCGCCAGTCCGCACAAGCTGGACCGTATTTACCAGATGGACGCTACGCTGCATATTTCCGAGGACGGCGGCAAGACCTTCGTAGCTCAAGCCTATGGCGCAAAACACGGCGACCACCACGCCATGGCATTCGATCCGGACGATCCGGATTACCTGATGTACGGCACCGATGGCGGCTTGTATGAATCATTCGACCTGGGCAAAACCTTTCGTTTCACGGCCAACCTGCCCGTCACCCAGTTTTACAAGGTTGCGGTGGACTATGACACGCCCTTTTACAACCTCTACGGAGGCACCCAGGACAACAATACCCAGGGCGGACCTTCGCGTACAACCAACAAAAACGGCATTCGCAATAGTGACTGGTTTATTACGCTATTTGGCGACGGACACCAACCGGCAGTGGACCCGACGAACCCCGACATTGTTTATTCAGAGTCACAGATAGGCAACCTGTTCCGCTTTGACCGCAAGACTGGGGAGCAGATTTTCATCCAGCCCCAGCCGGAAGCCGGCGAGGAAAACGAGCGCTTCAACTGGGACTCACCTATCCTGATCAGCCCGCACGACCCAGCCAGGATTTACTTCGCCAGCCAGCGGGTCTGGCGCTCGGATGACCGAGGCGACAGCTGGACAGCTATCAGCGGTGATCTTTCCCATGGCATCGACCGTCTCAAACAGCCGATGATGGGCCGGGCCTGGAGTATCGATGCGGCCTGGGACCTGTGGGCCATGTCCAAATTCGGAACCATAACATCGTTATCGGAATCGCCACTGGTCGAAGGTCTTCTTTATGCAGGCACCGATGACGGCCGCATCCACGTCAGCGAAGACGGCGGTCAGAACTGGTTCAGCATCGAGCGTCTGCCCAATGTACCCGATGCGTTCTTCGTCAACGATATCAAGGCCGGCCTGCATGATGCAGATACGGTCTACGTTGTGGTCGATGACCACAAATCAGGTGATTTTTCACCTTACGTGTTGAAGAGTGCCGACCGCGGCCGCAGCTGGACCAGCCTTGCGGAGAATCTGCCGGAACGTCATATTACGTGGCGCATTGTGCAGGACCACGTCAATCCAAAACTGCTGTTCCTGGGCACGGAATTCGGCGTGTTTTTCAGCATAGACAGCGGCAACAAGTGGACCAGGCTTGCCGGTGCCGCCCCGACCATTCCCTTCCGAGATCTGGTCATTCAGAAGCGGGAAAACGACCTGGTTGGCGCCACCTTTGGCCGAAGTTTCTGGATCCTGGATGACTACACCCCCTTGCGTACAGTGACCGCAGAGCAACTCCAGCGCGAAGCCACTCTTTTCCCGGTCCGCGATGCCCAGTGGTACATCCCCAGCTTGCCGCTGGGCGATTTCGAAGAAAATGGCAAATCCAGCCAGGGCGACGGATTCTTCGTTGCACCCAACCCGCCCTTCGGTGCTGTGTTCACTTACTACCTCAAGGAAGACCTGCAATCCCTCCAGGAACAACGCCGCGCACGTGAGAAAAAACTCGAAGCCGAAGGCGCAGACACTCCCTACCCCGGCTGGGCAGCCATCCGGGCGGAAGAAACCGAAGAGGCACCTGCGATCGTGCTAACCGTGACCGATGGAGACGGCAACTTGATCCGGCGGCTTGAGGGCCCCGCCAAGGCGGGTTTCAACCGCGTGGCGTGGGACCTGAGATACCCCCTGTCCTCTCCCTGGACAGCGGAGGAGAAGGGCGAGTCCTATCTCGAAATTCCCGGACCGCTCGCCGCGCCGGGCGCGTACCAGGTCAGCCTGGCCAAGCGCGTAAACGGAAAGCTGAGCGAACTGGGCACGACGCAGCCATTCGCCGTAGTGCAAATGCGCGAACCCGGCCTCAAGGGCGCTTCGCCCGAACAGATAGTCGCTTTCACGCGGGAACTGGATGACTTGAATCGCGAGGTAGAAGGCGCGGCGATTGCCATTGAAGCCATGCTGACTGAAACCGGCGCCATCAAGCAAACCCTGCTGCGCTCCGGCGCATCTGAAACCCTGCGCAATACTGTGAGGTCGCTCGAGTTGGAGTTGATGACCAAGCAGGACCTGATCAAGGGCAACACCGCGCGTGACCTGTATGGCGATCCCGGCCCAGTATCGATCAATCAACGTCTCGAGGCGGCTATGATGGGAACCTTCCGTTCAACCTATGGCCCGACGCCAACCCACGCCCGCGCTCTGGAAATCGCGCGGTCGGATTTCAGCTCGGTAAAGGCCAGGCTGCAGGAGATTCACGATACCGAGTTGCCTGCACTGCGCAGACAGCTGGATGAGGCCGGTGTTCCCTGGACACCCGGACGTGGTGTACCCGGAAGGAACTAGTACTCCTTCAAGGTGATAATTACGGGTTCAGAGGCGCCTTGATGGAGTACCAGTACCTGATGCGGGTTAATCCCCGGGCGGGGGTTCTCCCTCCTTTCATTTTGGCTGCAGCTTGCTTTTCATCCACGCTCATCGCCGGCGGAATTATGGATATAGAAGGGGAATCAGCCGCTGAGGAAATGCGGGTGCTCGAAACTGTGCAGGTGACTGCGACACGTAGCGAGCAGTCAATCTACGCTGTTTCCGAGGCCGTAACCGTCATCGGTACCGAGGCGATCAATCGTAAAGCTCCGGAATTGCTGGCCGAAATGTTGCGCGGCGTACCCGGCGCTTTTTTCCAGCAGACGACACCCGGCCAGGGTATACCCATTATCCGGGGCCTGAAAGGTTCGCAGGTCTTGCACCTGGTCGACGGCATGCGCCTGAACAACGCCTTCTTCCGCAACGCCCCGAACCAGTACCTTGGCCTGGTGGACGCCTACATGACCGAAAACATGGAAGTCGTGCGCGGCTCAGCGCCTTCTCTGCACGGGGCGGACGCCATGGGCGGCGTTGTCCAGGTGTTAAGCGCCGAACCCGATTTCTCCGGTTTGGACTGGCAAAGTGAAGGCCGGGTTTACGGATCATTCAACAGCGTGGACAGCAGCTTTGTCGGCCGCATCCAGGCTGCGCTTGGGCGGAACGGCTCAGCGATTTCAGGCGGCCTGACTTACCAGGACCATTCCGACCGCGAGGTGGGTGGTGGCGCCACGGTCACACCCAGCGACTACACGGTCAAAGCCGCCGATTTCAAGTGGCGCCAGGCGCTGGGGGCAAATTCGGAAATCATGCTCTCCGCCCAGTACCTGGAGCAACCCTCCTCACCGCGGGTCGATGAACTCGTAGCCGGCTTCGGCCAGGACCACCCCAGCTCAGAACAGTATGAATTCAAGCCCAACCGGCGGGATTTTCTCCATGCACGCTACCGGCTGGAAAGCGACTCCGCCTGGTTCAGCCACTTCGAGGCGCACCTGGCGCGCCAGATCATCACCGATGACCGCCTGACCCAGGACTACAACGATCCGGAGATTGTGCAGGAGTTCAACGAGAGTACGCTGGACGGCCTGACACTGCAGGTCAATTCACCCTGGAGTTGCGCCCTGCCCGGTCAGCAATCCGCTCATTGTCAACTGGTCTGGGGCTTCGAATACTACGCGGACGAAATCTCCAGTAGCCGGCTCCGTACGGATTCCGGCACCGGCATTACGAACCCGTCCCGTGGCCGCTTCCCCGATCAATCGACGATGGACAGCGCCGCCCTGTACGCCGCCAACGAATGGCACTGGGACGCTCTGACCGTAAGCGGGGGCCTGCGCTACAGCTGGTTTGAAATCTTCCTGCCGACCACGGCAGAAGTAGCAGCCGTGCGGCTCAAGCCGGATGATCTCACCGGCGACATTCACTTCAATTTCGAAATCAAGCCGAGCCTGCACCTGGTGAGCAACATCGGCCGCGGCTTCCGGCCGCCCAACATATTCGATCTCGGCACGCTCGGTTCGCGCCCCGGCAATCGCTTCAACGTCCCCAACACAGACCTCAAGCCGGAATCCGTCTGGAGTTACGACCTGGGCATCAAATCGGGCGGCAGCCGCTGGGAAGCGGAACTGTTCCTGTTTTATTCCGATTACCAGGACAAAATCAGCTCGCGATTTACCGGGAAATTGACCGAGGACGGCCGTTTCATCGTGCGCAGCGACAACCTGAATAAAGTACAACTTTGGGGCATCGAGTCCGGGCTTCGCTATCTGTTCAGCGACGTGGTGGAAGTCTATACCGTCATCAACTTCACCCGCGGCGAGGAAAAAGACGTATCCGGCCTGACCGTGCCCGCCGACCGCATCCCGCCCGTCAATGGCCGTCTTGGTTTGATCCTGAACCCCGGATACGGCCTGCGCCTGGAACCCTGGCTGGATTTTGCCGGTGAGCAGGTCCGCCTCAGCCCGCGGGATGTCAGTGACCCGCGCATCAACCCCACCGGCACGTCCGGCTGGGCCACCTTCAACTTTTCACTCAGCTGGCAGGCCAGTAAAGCCCTGGAACTGGGCATGAGACTGGAAAACCTGGCGGATAAAAATTACCGTGAACATGGCTCTGGCATCGATGCGCCCGGACGTAACCTGGGTATCTGGTTTAACGCACAGTTCTGAAGAGGGCAAACGCAACTGCGGCTGTGCACGAAGGGGCGTTCACCGGTAAACTCCTTCTTTTTCCAGTCGAACCCAGGCCGTCTGACTGGAAAATTATCGCATTTACAGGAACCACAACATGTTATACCGTTTTTCCCTTTCCATTCTGATGCTGCTGAGCCTGCCGATCACACTCCAGGCCCAACCCATTGGAACCACCGATCTGGCCGACTTCAAACCTACGGACGGCCTGTACCGCCGCCTGCTCGGCTCTGTCGGCGATGGCTCATTCGGCGTGCCTGTTGCCGGCGGATTCGACATGGACATGGATGGGAAAAACGACTATGCCATGGCCGCAATGCGGGCCTCGCCGCAAGGCCGGAATCTGGCCGGTCAGGTGTTTCTTGTTTTCGGTGACAGTACGGCAACAGGCTTGATTGATACGGCCATGGCAAATCCCCGCGTGCTGGAAATTCACGGCGACCAGGTGCAGGAACACGCGGGCAGCGAAATCTGGATGGCGGACGTAACGGGTAATGGCTACGGCGACCTGATTATTTGCCGGCAAAACTATTCACCGGACCAGAATCGTATAGGTGCCGGTGCGCTGACTCTGGTTTTCGCCACTGAGTCCTTACGGACGATGGCGGTCAACGGCGAGATACTTGATCTGCGTACTCCTCCTCATAATATTTCCATTCTGAATATTGTGGGCTCACAAGCATACTCCAGGCTATGTATCTGGGCACGTAATGGTGACGTGACCGGTGATGGAACCGATGATCTCGCCATCGGCGCTGACCGGGAACAGGCCGGTGAATTTGAGGATACCGGCGCCGTTTACCTGGTTCGTGGGGGCTTCTGGCTGGAGACTTCTGAGGATATTGACCTGGCCGATTTCGGAAATGTTGCAGCTGGAAACATCGCCAGGATCAAACCACGGATCATCGGCAGCGATACCAACACCAAACACTATCATTTCGGGGCAACGCTGCAATTGGCTGATCTCGACGGGAACAATAAAGCCGAAGTCATCGCGGCGGCCTCTCTGAATCGTTCCGGGGCTTCGCAAGCGCCGGTAGGAGGCGCGGCCCATAACCCCGGCGGACCAGGCTCCGGGGGCACCACTCACGGCACTGTCTACGTCGCCTGGGACGACAACTTCGGCGGCGACTGGATTCCCGCACCGGATTTCGTGATCGGCGCAGGCAGCGGCTCCTATTCCATAATCAATGGCGGCAGTAACCACGCTGAAAATCCCGGCCCGCAAAATGTTTCGTTTGGCGAGGAAATCCTCGGCGGCCTGGACTATGACAGCAACGGGTCTACAGACCTCTTCGTTGGTGATCTCACAGCAGGCGGCTACGGAAACGTCAGTCGCTCTCTCGCCGGACTGGCGCATGTCATTTACGATGCAGAAGACACTCTGAAAGATAAAGAAATCGAGCTGGATTCACCTCCGGAAGGATTCACCATGGCCACCTTTCTGGGACCGAAAGCCGGCGCCATTGCCGGTGACACTGCCCTGCACGGCGATTTTAACGATGACGGAATTGCGGACATGGCGTTTTCATCGCCAATGGATTCTCCGCAAGGCGTCACCAACGCAGGTACGTTGCATATCGTGTTGGGCCAGACCGGCAAATGGCCGGTATTCTCGGATTTGCGACCAGCCAACTTTCCGTCGTCTACTGACGTGCAGATCCATGAAATATACGGTGGTTCCGGCACCGGAGGTGGCGGTGGGGGTGATGTGCTGTGCTACAGCGCAGCTTCGGGCGACATGAACAACGACGGGGTGATCGACCTGATCGTCAACGAGATGCAGGGTGACGGCTCATCGGTGGCAGATGTGGGCAACCTGCTGATCATCAACAGCCGGAAGATATTTCCGGAGAAAGCGCTGTTCAAGGATGGCTTCGAGTAATCAATTAATCGCCCTCAAACCCGTCCGATAACGAACGATCCCAGACGTATCGACTCGCCATGGACACCCCGTTCCATATAGCCATCCTGCCGATCTTTTTCTGAAAATTCTCACCGGCATCCCCTGCTTTCAAAACCGCCGCGAAAAACAAATTCGCTATCCGTAATACGGTAAAGCTTTCGGCTTTCCCGATTCACCATGTACAACTCGCAGTTTTCGTCCTGCCCGAAAGCCGACAATCCGAATTCCATCGGGTTACCGTTGATCCACTCAGTGGGTGACCAAACGCCATCTTGCTGCCGGGCAAGCCAGATCTGGCCGGTACAATAGTCGCCGTAAATGTAGTGGCCGTAAATCGAAAGTGAACTGCCCCGGTAGAGGTAACCGCCGGTGACAGAACACCTGCCGTCACCGTGTGAATATTCGAGTACGGGATCCGTGAAAGCGCCAAGACAGGCATCACCCGCAAAGTCGTGCGCCCCTTCACGACAACTCCAGCCGAAGTTCGTGCCGGTTTCATCTGCCCGGGCGAGGTCGATTTCCTCCCACTCTCCCTGACCCACATCACCTATGTACATTTCCCGAGTCTGGGCATCAAAGCTGAATCGCCACGGGTTACGCAGGCCAAAATACAGGATTTCATCACACCCGTTGAACGCTCCGGTAAAAGGATTACCGGGTGGAATGCCGTAATTGCGCACCAGCCCGCAGAGCTCGTCATTTACCGGAGCGATGGTATCGACGTCGATACGAAGCAGCTTTCCCTTCAGGCTGTCCAGGTTCTGGGCATTTCTGAACTGGTCATTTGCGCCGCCGCCATCACCGCTTGCGATGTAAAGATAGCCATCGGCGCCGAAATGCAGATCACCCCCATTGTGGTTGCTCGCATCCTGCTCAAATTCCAGCAGCGTGAAAGCCGATGCCCCATTGGCTACATCGGGTTCTCCCGCCGATACGGTGTAGCGGGCCACGACCGAACGATCCTGACCCGGTCCCGGGTCACGGGTGTAATAAACGTAAAACTGTCCGTTCGAGCCATACTGCGGATGGAATGCCAGGCCCAGCAAGCCTTGCTCGTTGCCGCTACTGTCAACTTCTCCTGTGATATCGAGGAACGGCGTAGGCAGCAAGGTACTGTTTGCAAGATCATAAATCCGGATGATGCCTTCCTGCTCTAGGACAAACAGACGATTGGAACCGTCGCCGGCATTGGCGATGGCAACCGGATTGTTCAGGCTAGCCGTCAGTTGGGTCACAGCCAGATTGTCGACGACGGATGGAACGGAAAAATCAACGGTCAAAACGGGAACCGGATCATCCAGGTTTTCACGGCTGGCCAGGCGGCGTGCATTCTGAATCGTTATTTCATCACCCCTTAGAATCCAGCCAAAATTGGTGGCGGGCTTCCTGACCCATCCCTGGACGTCGGCGACAAGCGTTGGGGTGCTCGCAAAGGTCATTGGTTCCGGTACGCTGGCCCCGAAAGGGGCACTTGCCGAAGCGGCCACTTCAAAATCACCACCCGCGACGGCCCAGGAATCGGTGTCGAAAAGAGCCTCGTTCCAGGTAGCGTCTCCGGGCTGAGCGGCCATGCCCTGACCTTCAGCTCCCAGGGCGTTGGATGAGCCTTCCCCCCAGTCCCGCAACAGGCGGTGAAGGGTTGCAAAATCGGGTGTTGCTCCAAAACTGGGTATCTTGTTGATCGTGAAAGAAACCTGAACGCTTTCGATGACTGCGTTTGCCGGTATGGCGGACAGTTCAAACTCAAGCAAAGCCCGTCTTAATGATGCGGGAATTCCATTGTCTTCCCCGGTCAGGCCCATGAACAGGTATTTTCCACCACCGTTGCTGTTGTCGGGCACGTTTTCATACAGGGTATTGTCTTTAAGCGGTTGAAACTGGACGGTTTCAGCAAAAGCCGTCGAACCGGTGAAAACAAGAAGAAATACAAGCAAAACAAAACACGGAGTATTGCGCATTGATCACATCCTTTTGACTCTCCGGGAAAAAGCTTATCACGTCTGGTGCTCTGTTAACCTGATTCTACTTTATCAGGTTGAAAGCGCACTAATGATCAAAGCCATACCCCGGCCACCGTGTAAAAGATGAATTTTGAGGCATGAATCATCTATACTAAGCAGGTCGATGAAGGAAGATCGATGATCAACTAAATGACCAGCCAGGTTCAGGGAGGAGCCATGAGTAAGTCTGAATCCCCACGTTCACTCGACCGGCGCACTCTTATCGGCGCCGGCGCGGCGCTCGGCGCGGCAAGTTTTGCCCTGCCGCAACTTGCCGGTGCGGCGCCCCCTCCGGATAAATTCAAGGGCAAAAAGCCGATGCGGCCGGCGCCATCCGCGGTACAAGCCGTCGCAAGCGCGCCACCACTGGCCGCACTGGTCCTTAACAAGGCGGCCTATGGCCCCAGGCCTGGTGATATCGATGCGTTTAACGCCCTGGCCGGCAACGATGTCCAGAGGCTTTCAATCTGGGTGGACGATCAGCTCAATCCTGCGCTGGCCGACCCGGAGGTTGATGATCGCCTGGCGGCGCTGTTGATCAGTCCCGTTCCGGAAGACCAACTGGCCTTTGATACCATCGACAAGACGCCGGAACAGCTTTGGTTCGAACACGCCCGCAACGAAGACTACTCGACCCGCAACCGCCCCGTTTGGCAGATGGAACGCCTGACTCTGCTACGGGCCGCCTACAGCAAATGGCAGTTACGCGAAGTCCTGTACGATTTCTGGTTCAATCATTTCAACGTCTTCGGCCGCGAGTTCCCGACTTCCGGGATGATGCCGAACTACAATATGGTTCTGCGCGGGCATATCTTTGGCAATTTCGGCGACATGCTGAACGCCATTGCGAAAACCCCGACCATGTTGTATTACCTGGACAACTACGCCAACACCTGGCCGCAGCCAAACGAAAACTATGCCCGGGAAGTGCTGGAACTGCATACACTGGGCGCGGTGCACAATTACTACGGCGCGGTCGATCCCGGCACCCTGCCCAACAACAGCAAGGGCCAGCGTGCCGGCTATACGGAAATCGATGTTTTTGAATTTGCCAAAGCTCTGACCGGCTGGGGTGTTTCGGACACTACCGACGACTCGCCGGACACCGGCGCGTTCACGTTCCGCCCTGACCGGCACTATAATGACTGGCTGGAGTCTTCTGTCAAAGTGATGGATATCGAACTCACTGAAACCGGTGGCAAGGCGGATGTCACTGACATCCTCGATTACCTCGCCGGCCACTACGGAACGGCCCAATACATCGCCTGGAAACTGTGTACACGCCTGATAGGAGACAATCCACCCCAGGGGATCGTAGACAGCACGGCTGATGAATTCTACAACCGCCGTGACCAGCCCGATCAGCTAAAAGAAGTCTGCCGGCACGTGCTGGAATCCAATGAGTTCCTGACCACCTGGGGCGCCAAGGTCGCCCGGCCGGTAGAAACCCTGATCCGCGCCTGGCGGGCAACCGGAGTCAATCTCACTATTCGGCTGGACGACAGCGACAGCAACGGCATCTGGAACCGGCTCGACGACAGCGGCCATTATCCTTTTGGCTATGGCCCGCCCACGGGCTTTCCTGATGAGCGGGAAATGTGGCTGGGCAGCGGACCGCTGATCATGTCATGGCGCGTAGTGACCTACATGCTGAGAAGGGACAGGATCGTGAACCAGGCAGCGCAGACCAATGCGCAATTCACGCTGGAGGCGGATCGCAGTGCGCAAAACATTGTCGCCTGGTGGATTAACCGGGCCTTGGGTTACGACCTGCCTGAAGCATACGCAGACCGTATCGTGCAGTACGTGACTGATATCCTCGAATCTATAAATCCGGGATTCAATGGCAACTACACGACCGAAACCCTGGAGACCTTTATGGACACCAACACGGTGTTCAACGGGGATGGAACCGCCACCAACAATACCTATCAGCGCATCATCCGGGGTGTAGTCGGCTTGATCCTGATGTCACCAGATGCCATGCGACGGTGAGGGAATACGATGAGCAAACTGAACAGCAAGAATTCATTCAACAGACGCCATTTTCTCAAGACAGCCGGTGTGGCGACAGCCGCCGCCGGCCTGGCCCCCAGGCTCGCCTTTGCAGAAGACGATCACAGTGACAACATCCTGGTGTTCGTTTTCCAGCGTGGCGGCATCGATGGCCTGAGTTTCCTGGCCCCAATGAACGGTCATGCCGATCGAGGTCATTACGAGACCCTGCGATCCAATGGCACCATGATCCCCAGCGCAAGCCTGCAGGCGCTTTCAGGTGGCTGGGGACTGCATCCTGCAGCCGCACCGTTGGTCGACCTGTGGACCAACCAGTCCCTCGCCATCGTGCAGGCAGTCGGCCTGCCGGTGCCGAATCGCAGTCATTTCGAGGCGGAACGTTATGTCGAACTGGGCACGCCCGGTAACCGTTTCACGACAACCGGCTGGCTGACCAGGCACCTGCAGTCTGCGACAAACCTGCCGGAGTCACTGGTGTTGCCGGCGGTGGTCACCGAGTCCACCATCCGCCTGTCACTGCTGCGCGAACCCACGGCAGTTTCCATGCGCTACCCTGCAGGTTTCGATCTTGACAGCAATTACTACGAAGAAGAGCAGGAAACCGCACTGGCCGATATTTATGCAATTGAAAGCAGCGAATTGGATGTTGCGGGCAGCCAGGCGCTGTCCTCCCAGTCGATCATTGAAGCCATCGACTGGGATGGGTACGTGCCCGCAAACGGCGCTGCCTACCCGGTCAGACTAGATAACCCGGCTCAACTGACCAGCTTTGGTGAGGAAATGCAGATTATCGCCCAACTGATCAAGGAGGACACCGGCCTGCGCGTGGCCCAAACTGATATCGGCGGCTGGGACACCCATAACGAACAGGGCAACTTGCCGGCCAGTGGATGGTTCTACGATAACGTGCGGGACCTGTCGGCTTCTCTGCTGGCCTTTTTCACTGATCTCGACGTGCCCTCCCCCAATGGCAAGACCTGGGCGGAACGCGTAACGCTCATTTGCTACAGCGAATTCGGCCGCCGCGCCTTCGACAACGCCGATGCCGGCACCGACCACGGCTGGGGAAACAACATGCTGGTGATCGGCGGAGGCGTCAACGGCGGCCAGTTTTACGGCCCCTGGCCCGGCCTGGCTGAAGAGCAGTTATTCCAGGATGCCGATGTGTGGGCCCTGACAGACTACCGGACCATTTTCAGCGAAGTCCTGCTCAAACGCCTGCACAACAACCAGCTAGACATTATCTTCCCCGGCTACACCAAAGCGGAATACCAACCCCTGGGTGTGGTCAGCGGCTCGCTGGTAGACCCGGATTTCAGTGATCCGGAGGTTATTTTCCGGCATGGCATGGAATAGGAGCAGATGAGCGGTCTCGAAATACGTACGACACGACGAATATATTATTGATGTGATCCCATGTGGTTTGATCTATGATTGAGAGGAGAGAATAAGAGAACATCCCCTGGCCACCTGGGCTCTAGAATGATGAAAGCCATTCAAACAATGGCAAGCATTGCTTTTGCCGTCGTATTTTCTACCTTGTTCCTCTCTGTTGCTCTTGCAGCGCCAGAAGGATTGCAAAAGCAAACAATCCAGAAAACCTTACCGCCTGAAATAGCGCAACAACTTCAGGGAAAGCCTGCTGCAACGTTTCAACTGGCGGATCAACCAGCCGGAGCGGGAACAGTTATCCTTGACGAGGATTTCGAAGGCGCCTTCCCGGGTGCATGGGATGTATTCGATAACGATGGGGCAGTCAATGGCGAGGTTTTTTGGGCGCCAACGATGTTCCGAGCCAATAGCGCAAGCCAGAGCGTTTATGCTGCCGGGGGCGGAACAAACGCCGTCGGTGATGGTGGGCCTTATGCGCACAACATGGATTCCTGGATGGTTTACGGACCGTTTGATCTGAGCGATGCTTCATCCGCAAGCTGGTCGTTCAACCTGTGGCTTGATAGTTTAGATCAAGATTTCATCTGGTTTTTAACTTCCACAGATGGCGCCAACTTTGGCGGTTCTGGCTTTACTGGTTTTTCCAATGGGTGGTTCCTTTATTCAGTCGACCTGGGCGGAGAAAGCCTGTTAGGTGAACCGCAGGTCTGGATAGCATTCATATTTGATAGCGATGGCGCAAACTCGGCTGAAGGCGCCTACATCGATGATGTACTCATTGAAAAAGAAATCGGCGCCATTACAGCAGACCTGGCCCTGCAGGCCATCGATGCCGGCGATGGTGTCTATGGCCCCGCAAGCCCCTTTCAAATACAGACTGAAGTACAGAACGTGGGCGACAGCGCTTCGCCTGCCTGGACCATTTCCTATTACATGTCATTGGATACTACTATCACGAATGCCGATATTTACCTGGGCTCATTGTCAGGCTTGCCTTCATTGAGTCCAGCAGAACTAGCCCAATTCACGGCGAACGGTCAATTACCGGACGTCATCGATAATAACGATTATTTCATCGGTGCAATCATCGACACCGCCGATGCTGATCTATCCAATAATACGAATCACGACGCGACAGCGATCACGGTGACCACGGATCCGGATATTGGTGTCAGACCAAATGACATAACGATTGAGAAACAAGCCGAAACGCCTGGCGAAAACGCGGCAGGAATAACGACTGGGCAAACCGCTGTCCTTCCCAAAGCTGAAGTCTTGCCGGATCTTCTCGCGATAGCGGAGGACAAAGGAAGCGTCAGGGTCATTGTCGGCTTCGACATGGCGTTTACACCGGAAGGCCATCTCAACGCTGCGGGGCGTCAATCCCAACGAGGCGCCATCCAAAGGGAACAGGCACGGCTCGCCGCCAATATGCAAGGCTTGAAGTTTACCGAAAAAGTACGCTATGAGTTCATTCCCTATATGGCACTGCGCGTAGAGAGCCATGCACTCCGTGCCCTGATGAATAACCCTGACATCCGCAGCATTGAAACAGACCGCCTTGCCGTGCCGGTGATGGCTAGCAGCAATGTCGTTATCGGTTCGCCACTGGCCTGGGCAGGTGGATTTGATGGCGCCGGGCAAGCAGTGGCCGTACTGGACACGGGCGTTTTTACCAGCCATCCCTATTTCACCACTGGCGGCAGCCGGGTAATTGCAGAGGCTTGTTATTCAACGAATGAAGCGGGAGTATCCAACTCACTCTGCCCGGGTGGGGTTGCAAGCTCCACCGATCCAGATTCGGGAATCAACTGTCCACTCAACCTGCCCGGCTGCGATCACGGAACCCACGTGTCAGGAACCGTAATGGGGAATGATGGCGCAGGGCCCAATTATGGCGTGGCCCGGGGCGCCAATCTCATCGCGATGCAAGTCTTCACGGAATTTACCACGGACAGTGCTTGTGGTGCAGGACAAGCACCGTGTGTGGCTTCCTATTCATCTGATCAACTCCAGGCGTTGCAACGGGTGCAGGCATTGAGTGCAAGCCACGACATTGCCGCCATTAATTTGAGTCTGGGTGGCGGCAGGTTTTCTGATCAAGTGAGCTGCGATACAGCAAATTCATCATATAAAGCCGCTATTGACAGTCTTGCATCTCTGGGAATCGCTACAATCATCGCTGCAGGTAATAATGGCTGGACGGACGGCACGGATTCGCCGGGCTGTATTTCTACAGCGATAACAGTGGGAGCCACCACTGATGCCGACCAGGTGGCTGGGTTCTCCAACATCGCAAGTTTTATTGACTTCCTGGCGCCTGGCGCCAACATCACCTCTTCAGTTCCAGGCGGCATCGGTGTGAAACAGGGCACTTCCATGTCAACGCCGCATGTCGCCGGAGCCTGGGCCGTGTTGAAGCAACTCTCCCCGGCAGCAAGTGTGGGCGCTGTTCAAAGCGCGCTGGAGGCGAGTGCAACCCTGGTTGATGACGAACGAGCGGGTGGCAACGTCACGGGAATGCGCCGCATCAATGTAGATCTGGCGCTTGACCAACTGGGTCAGGCTCCCGACAACTTTGACATAATCAATAACGGTTTTGGGCCGCTGAACGTCACATCAATGGCACCCGACCAGGCAGCGCCCTGGCTCAGCCTGAACGCGGCCGCACCATTCACGGTGCTGCCTGGACAGGTAAAAGTAGTAAGCATTATCGTCGACTTCGATTCTGCGCCCTCAGGAACAACGAATCTCAGAATCGTCATTGAAAGCAACGATCCTGATGAAAACCCCTATCCCGGCGGCGTCAACCTCACAGTGATCAATACCGCTGATGATGTGTTACATGCAGATGGATTTGAGAATATCATTCCCCCGCTTTAGACAGGCTTGAGCGGATTCACCCGTAATTGACATACTTCACAAATCGTTGGAATTATCAGCTGATCTTTGCACACTGGATCAATGTGCGCCGGTAGTGCTGAATATCCCGGTGACCACTGATCCTGCTTAATAAGCTTGGTGGCGTACTGGATAAATATCCGGAAAAACATTGACTTGAATACTGCCAGGCAGTGTAAAATCAAACCTGGATGACATGGAAAGTCAATCAGGGGATCATTTCCCGGGAATGGTGTTGGAATGAAATGGATTTCATGGATCATAGTAACGATACTCAGTAGCGCCAGTGCTACTGCTCAAACAGACTCCAGTGGATTCAGTTCGCCTCGCTCGCAACCTTTCTTTAATGGCCCGGATGTGCAACACGCCAGAATCGAATCCGGTTCCATCGCCCTTGATTTCAGCGAAATAAACAAACTGCTCAGCGCACGAACCGGCAATCGAATTAAATTGCCTTCACTGGATGGATTTACCGGAAACCAGGCGGAGCCGCTTGAGTTCGAACGGGTGGATCTCTTTGCGCCCGGCGCGAGGGTACGTGTCGTCAGTGAAAATGAAACCATACTGATCGAACCTCGTCTGCGACACTTCTTCATGGCGAACAATTCAAGCATGGCGATTGGTCTTGCAGTCGATCCTGAAACGGGCATTACCAGCGGCTATGCAATCAAAGGCGGTGGCGAGCTTGAAATTACGGGTAAACTTTCGAGCTCACTGAAGTTTGCTGAACTCAGCCCCCCCGATTCCGGCAGCAAAGAATGCGCTACAGCGCTGGAGGATCAGCCGGCCGAGAATATTGCTTTTCTCGATGATGGGATTCCGGACAGCATGTCCGCGGCAGGCACCGGAAGCACGCTTGATTTCGAGGCTGTCGTTGCGATCGACACCGATACAGAGTGGCTGGACGGATTTGACAACGATACCACCGCGGCAAGCGACTGGATCCAGGACCTGTTCCTGGCCATGAACGTCATGTTCGAACGTGACGTGGCCACGCGCTTGTTGCTGGGGGACGTTTTTCTGAGACTTGGGCCTGATCCCTATACCAACACAAGCGGGTATCGCCCAGAACAATTGTACGAGTTCGGTGAATACTGGCGCGTGAATCAGGGAGGCATTGACCGGAGTTTTGCGGCAATGTTAAGCGGCAGAAACATTGGCGCAGGGAGTTTTTCGGGCATCGCCTGGCTAAACCTGTTTTGTGAGAATGGATGGGTATCGGGCGGTCGCACCATCGGCAGCTATAGCTACAATGCAATCGGCAACAGGTGGACGGCAAACAGCGCCGCTAAATTCATCGGTCATGAACTCGGCCATAATATGGGCTCACCTCATACCCACTGTTACAACCCACCCGTAGATGAATGCTACGGTGGTGAAGGCGGCTGTTTTAGCGGTCCGGCTTCATGTCCCGCATCAGGCGCCGGCACCACGATGAGTTACTGCCATCTGACTGGGGGCTGCCGCAGTACACCGGATTTCCACCCGACGGTCCAGGCCTTACTCGGCGACCGGCTGGCTGCCAACAGCCCGGCTTGCATTTCACCCTTTACGGACCCAGAACCTGATCCAGATCCGGAACTACCGCTTTTCCAAAGCGGCTTTGAGTGAAGGAGCCAGGATAGATCGCTTAAGTCGAAGGCCTCCTTTAGTGACTCACTGGGATTTCCCCCTATTTACAGCGTTCGAATTCCGTACCGGATTCGAAAAAACAATCCCATGGGCTACTGCCTCCGTCACTCTTCGTCGCTGACAATTATTCGAAACCCGATAAGCCGATCTTCTCACTCTTGATCGAGAAATCATCCAGCGCAGCGGTGGCTTCGCTTTCGCTGGTCTGGTAGATGCCGACTTCCATTTCCAGCGTATCCATGTCCGTTCGTTCCAGCGGTGAAGCTTCCAGTTCGGTCCACTCGGTATCAAAGCCAACGCGGAAAGAAAACGTCAGTACGCTGCCGTTGCGCAACACGCTGCCGTTACGCAGCACACTGCCGTTACGCTCGATACGGAAGTGAATTTCAGTTTCTTCCAGGCCCTGTGGCCGCTCCAGGGCGGGTAATGAAGCCGGGCTTTCAACGCCCCCCGTGCTCACACCGTCGTCGGTGCTGCCCCAGGTGATTTGCGTGATGCCGCCGCTGACGCCCAGGG
>Ga0209013_10000949_pt1 | contig 26695 bp, 18 predicted proteins | sample Cruoilmetagenom2_FD_187291 | JGI IMG/M metagenome (GOLD analysis project Ga0209013, IMG submission 187291) | Oil polluted marine microbial communities from Coal Oil Point, Santa Barbara, California, USA - Sample 2 (SPAdes) (version 2) | ecosystem: Environmental > Aquatic > Marine > Oil seeps ...
AGCAAAAACTAAGTCTGGTAAATATTATAATATTTCATTTAAATATGACGAACAAACACGAAATGGTGAATATGGCGAACAATTTAAGTCGTCCATTCGTTTGGCAGATTTAATAGACTTGAATACTGGGGAATGCTATTAAATTTATTTAAGTAGAGTGGCGCAACTGAGAAGATAGTGTTCATATCAAAATCAAAAAACGTTTAAAATGTTCATTTATGAGAGTTTTCAATTAGTCTTTTATCGTAAGAGTTTAGGATTAAACGAAGTGAACCGTACCACAAATAGTTGCGGTTTTTTTATGTTTTAAATCCGGATTAACTTAGGTGAACCTTATCATAAGTAAGTGAGGTTTTTAAAAGAGTATTTTGGAATTTTGGTAATCTCCAGGTGCTTATAAATGTATTGGTGCTCGGATATCTCAACCTATCTCAAAGGAAATAATATATTGTTCTATTAATCTTATTTACTACCTATCAGATATTTAAGTAACAATTTTGTATTACTTAAACAAGTAAAATAAAACTAAATTCAAGGGGTGTGAAAAGATGTCGTGTAAGATTTGTAGCAATAGTAATATAAATTTTTACTGTCCAATAGCACAAAGTGAGATATGTGTAACTTGTTGCAATAACTTTCATATTGGAAAAATGGAAAAATGGGAATCCCTTCTGGACAAGGAATATGACATGGGAAAAGCTGGGGAGAGTTGCTTGAAATGTGAAGGATTGATTAGAAACGAAGATGAAGAGTTTTTACCCGAAGGTTTTTTCTCAATGTTGAAATTCCCTTACAACGGTAAGTATATTCTGGATAGTTATCCAGGTGAACTTTACTTTAAAAAACAAATTGAACTAATTAAAAGGTTTCCACTTAATGAATTAACAGATGCATATTATATTGCAGAGTCAATGTATCACTTAAATGAGTATAGCCAAGCTATAGAGATATTGGGAGCAGTAACTGAAGCTACTAGTCATAGCGAAGTTTGTCTTTTAATAGGCAAAGCATATAAGTTTACAGGCAATTACAATGAGGCGAAGGCATATATCGAAAAGGCTATCCTAATAGATAATAAAGATCCAGTGTTATGCAGGGAGTTTGCTGAAATACACCAGCTTAATGGTGATATCGAAAGTAGTATCCATTATTACCAACATTCATTAAAGCTCCTAGATTATGACGAAGAGAATGGTGGCAGCAATGATGATTTTCACAATATGAATTATTTAGGTTTGGCTGTTTCTTATTCGAAATTAGAAAATCATACTAAAACTATTGAATCAGCTGAGAATTATCTAGAATCAATATCTTCATGGGATAGTCTGATCGAAAGGGTACATAATCACAGAATGAACATAATGAAATATATTAATATTGAATTTGAAATTCATGCTTATTCCACTTTATATAACTTAATGGCTATTAGCTACTTAGAACTTAACGATCTTAATTTAGCTGCAAAATATATCGAAAGAGCAGTAGAGCTAGATAAGAGCGACACATCTTTTGCTAAGCTACAAGGTATAATTATCGGACGACAGCAAGGACAAGTTGAAATTAGTAGATATGAAGAAGAAGTGAAGATACATAGAGAGTATGCACAACTTCGCGTTAGTAGCATTGCAGCTGTTAAAGAATTCCCACCAGAAAAACAAGTAGTTTGGCGTACGGGAAATAATAATGAAAATCTACAAGGATTTATAATTAAACAGGCTTTTGACGCAATAAGAAAATCATTACATACGTTTAGTCTTATCACCCCTTCTATAGACAAAGCAGCTGACGAAGATAAATATACCGACATATTTACTGACCATCTTAATACATTATTACAAATATTAGGATGGACCGCTCAAGCCCAAAGTCGAGGAGGCTTTACCCGAGAATTTTTTGGTATTAGAGGTGGAGTTGGAGAAAGGGATTTTGTAATTAAATCTCAAGCGAAAAAAGACTTATTAATAGGTGAGGCTCTAATACTAAAAGGAATTGACGTTGCCAATATAAAGAAGCATATTGAAAAGCCTTTTGGGTATGATATCCAAAATTCTAATTTCCAATTAATAATAATTTGGGGACTTTCCAAACAACCTGATGATGTGTGGGAGAAGTATAAAGAGATAGTCAAATCTAGGTTTAATGGTAATTACTCTGTAATTGAAACAGGTGAATTAGAAAATCTTATTCCGGAAATTGACAAACAATCAATAAGGACATTTTACTCTAAGCATTCTACTGATCAAGTAGGTGAAAAAGCAACAGTAATTCACGCCTATATAGACATATATAATCACAAAAAGCGTGCTATTGCGCGTACTGCTCGAGATCATTGAATCTAACTAATATCCTTATTTTTCCTTTTCTTTATTTTACAGAAAAATTTTATTGCAATACTTTCTAAGAAATTTCATTTTATAAATTGAGACTATTTTTGATGAAATCTAAGTTAGACTATTTGGAGGTCTTATGATGGACGAGAAATTAATGTCATTATCGTTTTCCGTTGAAGCAAATAAAGGTGTTTATGCCTTATTACTAGGTTCCGGTATATCCTATTCCGCAGGTATCCCCACAGGATGGGGTGTTCTAAAAGAGCTATGTAGAAGAATTATGCTAGTAGATAGTTCAGAAGAGCAAGATGAAGTCCAATGGTATAAAGAAAAGTTTGGCAAACCCCCTTTATACGATGAAGTAATAGGTATGCTAGCTAAAACTTCTTCAGATCGAAATGGTCTACTAAAAGAATTCTTTGAGCCTACAGAAGAGGACCTAAAGGAAGGAAAAAAGGTACCGACCGAAGCACATAAAGCAATAGCAGAATTAGTAAAACAGGGTCATATAAAAATAATTGTTACAACAAACTTTGACCGTTTAATTGAACAAGCATTAGATGAACTAAATGTACAGTATCAAACACTTTACCATGATTCAGACATAGAAGGAATGAAGCCTTTAGCACATGCTGACTGTACGGTATTGAAAATCCATGGCGATTACAGAGATACAAGGTTTAAGAATATTACCGATGAATTAGAGAGATATTCACCTAATCTATCTTTGTTATTACAACAAATTTTTGATGACTATGGATTAATAATTTCAGGTTGGTCGGCGGAATGGGATACGGCACTAAGAGACACAATTAAAAGTGTTAAAGGTCGCAGGTACTCTTGGTACTGGCACTCTTTTTCTGAAACAATAAATGACAAAGCAGGAGAATTAATTAATTTTAGGGATGCCAGTTTAATTATTGACCCTGCAGGTGCTGACCATTTCTTCCAAGAAGTAAAAGAAACTGTATTTAACATTTCGAAGTTGAAGAAGGTTAATCCAGAAAATACTCAAGTCAAAATTAAGAGATTAAAAGATTATATTCTAAATGGTGATGAATCAGCTATTCGGGATTTGTTTACTAATGAATCACGTGATGTTATTAATAAAATTAATAAACTTGATGCAAACCAAGAAGCAACTATTGAACTTATGAAGCAATGGATTGAAGAAATAAAGGTCATCGTAAAACCCATTTCCGTTTTATCATCAATACTTGCTTATTATGGGAAAAGTGATTATCAAGAACGATTACTAATTGAGACTTTAGAAAGGTTTACATCAATAAAAAACACTGATGGAAGAGTTTATTTACTAGGATTGAAACAACTCCCGCTGCAAGCTGTTTTTTATAGCATAGGTGTTTCATTGACGATGAGGAGAAAATATAAACTTCTAGATGAAATTATGATGAAACCTAAGGTAAGAGATAGACTTCATAATAGACAAGATTTTTCTTGGTATGTTTCACCACAGAGACATTTATATGATGCTTTTCAACGTTTGCAACTAGAAAGAACATACCATTTACCCATCGAAGTAATGTTTACTTTCCCTTTCATGGAAGAAGTTTTTAAAGAAAGTCAATTGGCGTTTGATAATGTTGAATACATGATCCATTACGATTTATTTGAGTTTTTACGGTCATTAAAACATCGATACTTAGATAACTACAATTACTTTAGTGGATGTTTCGGTTATAGAGATGATAGAAGTCATATAGAGCAGTTTTTATCTGAAGGTTCTTTAATAACTGACTGGGAAGTACTTCTATTATTTGAAGGTGATAGAGAACTCTTCATTGAATCTTTGAGAAAATTATCTGATGTCTTAAACAAGGAAATGTATTTCAGTGGACATGGTCTTGTTGAAGCATATCTAAATGAGGAATAAATTTAAACCTTATTTTAGATATAGTACGGAGAACCGTATCATAAGTAAATTTGGTTTTATATAACTGAGTACGCCGAAAATAATTTGGTAATTCTCACTTTTATATCCACCTAATTTATGGTATTATTATTTTTGAACCTGTGTTGTCCTTGTTCGGCTTTAAATCGATTAATCAGGGGCATATTAGTTCCGTTAAGGAGTTAGTATACTTAATAGTAACGCACATTCGCAAAAAGGGCTTAGTCAATTTGACTGAGCTTTTTTTGTTTATAAAGATAAAATAAAACCAGAGACCTGTATTAACTAATAGATCCAAATGAAAACGAAGAAATTGACTATCCCTCTCAACCTAAGTAATTAATAATTTTGTCGTAATATTTTTAACCCAAAAAGTGAGGTTATGCAATGAATTAGTCGTAATGCAATATTTTTTTATGCCACTATGCTAGGTAAGGAGATACCATATTTTTAAGACGATTAGATAGTCTGGGTCGAAACATGCAAGACTTAATTCACCTTGTCAATAACTTGAATGATCAAAGCATTGGGGTTTCACAGTCTTCAAGAGAACGACTATGGATCGTAGCAATGCTTACCGGGCAACTGATGTTTCATCACTTTGCGGCATTTGCTGAGTTTGAATGGAATCTTATTCAAGAACGTTCTGCTGCAGGGCGAGTGGCGGCTAAAGCATGGGGGCGACTTGGAGCACGTCCAAAGAAATATGGAGTGAAAGATATTGAAATGATGAAAAATCTTATTGATGGGGGCACGCCAATCAAAGATGTAGCAGATAGATGGGGCGTTTCTCGAACAACCATTTATCGCTATTTGGAACGTAAGTAATTTGATTACATAAGAAGAAAAATTCTAAACCAATGGAACGACATTACAAACAATATCCGGTCAGATATTGTTTGAAAGCGATGAATAGAATTGATTTGAAAAGACGACTTCTTAAACTAATTAGACAGTATGAAGAATCAGTATACTTTGACTATATTATAAAAGAAACTCAATTCATATATGGTATTTCCCTGAGATTGTAGGATGGATACTCACAAGAAATATGGAGTATGTCCTCAAACTGATACTTCCTCACAATTCGGACATTTTGCCAACAACATCCACCTCCTCTTATTAATCATAGTTAAGAAGATGCAGATTTATGCTTATAAAAAAAGATACGAAAAAGCCACCCCCCTCCCCCTTACTTACGGACCTAATTTGTGACACCTCGTTACCCCCCCTATGCTATGAGATTCATATTCTGGTGTCAAAACTTAAAAGATATGATGCTAAAAATAAATTGAATAATAAGACTTTACAAGACTAAGAAAGTTATGTTTGTTATAATGAAAGATAAAAATGAATGGATTTGGTTCTTATGGGTTTTTTGAGAAGTTTATTTGGTAGTTTTGAAAATGAAGGCAATACCAACGATATTCAAGATGAATTCAAATTTAGTTATAAGTATATTAAGGATGGTCTATTTATTGATAACCTAAATAGTGACGAAGGAAAGCAGTCTGAATTTGAAGTAAATGTCACTATTGAATTCCTTTGGAATATTGATAAAAATATGTATGAAGTTGATTATTATGTTTCTTCACCAACCGTCACTGATGTTGATGTACCAGATTATGAAAAGTTTAAAAGAGATGTATATAGAGATTTAGGTAACAAAAGAATTAACTTAGATTATATTCCCGATTTCTTTGAATGGAATATGTATTAAACCAATTACAATTTACTTCCTCTAAAAAGGTGTAGAGAATGGTCTATATCCTCTATATTTGTGTCATTTATTAAAGATTATGACACCTTGTAATTAATTTAGGTAAAATGATTTTCAGTACATGCATAGCAAACAATCATGATTGTTTGAACTTTCACGATAGTTTGTTGCACAGGTACTTCAAATTATAATCGAATGCATCTCATAAACTATGTTGCATAATAACCTGAATCAAAGATATTAAAACACAAAAATACAACATAACTTATATTGGTGCAAAAATAAAACGCTCACTGTTTTGCAGTGAGCGTTTCGATATATCAAAGCAATATCTAAGGTGAAATTTTGGATACCATAAAATGAACCTCAATGAATTAAGGCGAATAACAATTATATATACTTTGTCTCATAATTTAAACTTCGTTTTAATTTGTGGAACAATTTTTGTTAGGTGCGGTGTTAATGCAAAATTATGCATTAGTTGATTACTTCCTTGCTTTTTTGTTGCAGAAGAGAAATCCAAACTACCAATTAAGTCATCAATGAACGGAATATCTCCTGGTGAAGTTATTGAATAGGCATCAACAGACTTCTCAAAAATCTTACCGTCTACTCCCCACTCTTTAGCAACCTCATAAATTAATGCTTTTTTCTTATCGTTTTTCCAATTTTCAAATGCACGATCAAAATGAATGTCACTTGAAATATTTCCAGCTTCTAATTCTTCCACAACAAACTCTTTCAGTAATTTGGCTTGTTCATGTTCACCAAGGTTACTCAACTCTTCAATTTGTTGATAGATGATGCGCAATGTTTCCGTATCAACGGTTTGTCTACCGTTATTTGAAGTAGTTTTAGATCCGATTAAATTCAGTATATGATTCGCATCAATGACTTGCCTACCTGCTAACTTTGTTTTCCCTAATAGTGTCGGAGGCGTGGGTACAGGTGTATCGTCTCCTTCTTCAAAGATAAGGTTACGGTAAGCACCAATATAATGGAACCATGTGCGTTCATCCATCCCAAACGCTTCATCATCCCACGCATATTCATAATACTGCTCGACTAAGTTAAATTGTTCTGCAGCTTCTTTATAGGCTTGTAAGAATATTTTCTTTGCCTCTTCAATAGGTTCAATTGATTGCCAACTCGTTGGATCGAGCAAAGTATTTTTCATATCTACAAGTGTGAGTTTAAACCTTTCAACTGCAGTTGGATATGGCTCAACAATTGCTTTACTACTCGTTCCACCACTTCCATATAGTCTTAATGCTACATTCACCATTTCTTCAGTGATTTTAGGGTATTGGAAATTGATAATCGTTCCAAATTCTTTATTTGAACCATATACACGATTCGTTCTCGAATACGCTTGAATCAATCCTTGCAATGCCAATGAACGATCGACATATAGTGTATTGAGTAGCTTAGAGTCATACCCTGTTAACAATTGATCCGCTACAATTACGAGGTCAATATTTTTAGGGTTACGCCCACTTCCCCCTCTAGTTGCCCGTTCAATTACATCTTCAAAGTACGCTTCTTCTCCGCGCTTTTGATCTCCAGCCACGAACTCAATGCCTGTAAACGACCCATACTCTTTGAACATATTCTCAACGATCATTGGATCAACACGACCTGTCTCATCTTCATTGCCAAAACTGAATGTCATCGCAATATTTAAATGAATGTCTTTTTCCTTCATCTGCTTTTTAAACTCTTCAAAATAAGCAATGACGCGCTTCTTATAAGCGACAGTTAAAATAGCATTAAATTCTCGATCTTGAGACTGAGCATCCCACTGCGTTAAAATCTCTTCCACTACTCGCGGGATATGTGTTTCATCGTAATAAACTAAAATCCCTACTTTTTTTGCTGCTTTTTCAACTTCTAAATCCGTCAATTCTTGTACTTCTCGCTCTAACACTCTCACTTCGGTTTCTGGGTTCTGTTCCTTCGCCAAATCAAAAAGTTTTTCTCTTAAGTCTTCATAACTGATAAACTCACCAGTATTAATATAATCAACGTGGAAGCCTAATACGTTTTTATCTGCAATTGCTTCTTCAATGGTGTACTGATGAATGAGTGGACCAAATAATTTCTCTGTCGTATCAATAATTTCACTTTTTTCATTTATTTTCCCCTTGGCTTGATTTTCATCAAACAAAGGCGTCCCTGTATACCCAAAGAATAAACTGTTGTGACTAAAATATTGTTTAATCGTCCCCAGCATTTGCCCCATCGTTGTCCGATGTGCTTCATCAATAATAAATACGATTCGCTTATCAGCTAGACGACTATCATTTGCTTCAATCAAATCTTTTACTAAACTATTCAATTTGAACGTCGTCGTTACAACGATTCCATTGTTTGGCGAATGCATTATTTTGCGTAACTGAAAGGTATGTTTCGTATCATCGACAGAGACGGATTCATACGCTGCATAAGCTTTAAAGTTCTCACTCGTTCGACTGTCTAACTCACGACGATCCACGAGGAAGACCACTTTATCAAAGCCTGCTCGTGTCGAAAGAAAGAGTGCGGTTTTAAAACTCGTAATCGTTTTTCCCGAACCTGTCGTATGCCACACAAAACCACCGTGAGGGATTCGTTCATCATTATCCCAGCCAAACGCTGCCCCTTCAACTGCTTGCAGGGCATGGACTTGATATGAACGCATGAGCATATGTCGACGATTTTCTTCCTCACGCGCTTCATCAATAACTAAATAATCCCCCACCATTTGATGTGCCATCGGAATCATTAAAAATTGACCAATGACTTCTTCCCAATCATTCACAGGGGTATTATATTTATCTGCCCAATGGAACACAAAGCTTGGGTTGAAATCATGAATCGTTTTTGGCGTAGCAAAATAACGAGTCGCCACTTCAGAGGTAACGACCATCATTTGTGAAAAAACCATAAAATTCAGCGTATATTCCCCGTCTTGGTAGTAGCGTTTGAACTGGGTAAATGCTTCATCGAGTGTTTTATCTGCACGTTTTTGTTCGATATTAATGAGGGGTAAACCATTGATCAGTAAAACAAAATCAAAACGGTTGCCATTCGGTGTCGTTACTTCTCTTGCGATCCGGTAACTTGAATCTCCCCCACGTACTTCTGCTTTTTTGAAAATGGTTAGCGTAATTTGTTCTCTCGTAACACGAGAATCAGGATCTCGGTAAATGCCATCAATTTTACCTTTAGATCCTTCCATCGCTAACAACTTCGCTGCTTCAAAACTATTGGCAATTTGGTTCACTTGCGCCATCACTTGATTAAATTCATTATCTGTTAAAGGTACACTTTCAAGTTGATCGACGTTGATTCGATTCAATTCGCTGCGCCAATGATGGATTAAATCTTTCGTCGTTACTTTCCGTTTCGTTCCATCTAATTTCTCAGGAGATTCCCATTTAAACCGTTGTAATCTTTCCACAAAACGATCTTGAAAGGCTGCTTCTGACGCATTCTTAGGTGCATGACTCATCACAATCCCCCCTTACACAAACATCTCTTGTAAATACGCCTGCTTCATTGCTTTTAACTTATCAAGTTTTTGTTGTTGAGTCATAATTTTGTATTCTAGTTGTTTAAAGAAATTGCCGATTCTTTTTTGTTCCTCAAAAGAAGGATAACTACTTTCAAAGTTTTCAATATCTGCATTCGATAAATTTGTTTGACCAACTCCGCCGTCAAATTTCAAGAAGTATTCATGTCTATTCATCAATACTTTAAGAAAATAAGAATCTGTGTTTTCTTTAGGTGTAATTCCAGCTATTCGTTGATTTAAAGTAAATAGGTTATCTCTATCTATTAAAAATGTTTTTGCTAAAGCTTTACCGTTTGGTATATCACTAAGCACAAAAGCTAATTCCCCTTTTTTTAAAGGTTCAATTTGTATATTAGAAAATTTTTTAGTACGACCATTTGTAGAAACAAACTTTGAGTTAACAATAATATATTCCCCATTATCTACCACGTTTCTTTCATGGGCTTTTCCACTACGATAATCTGCAACTTTATTTAATTTTTGTTGCTTCCATTCATCATTAAATCCCGCAAACCTTCTTTTCGGTACTCGTTCACCTTCAGCAAGGAACATCTCAGCAAGGTAAGCAGATTTCAGAACTTCTATTTTTTCTAACTTACGCTGTTCGAGTGTCATCATTTGATCTAACTTCATAAAAAACTCACCTATTTTTTGTTGCTCATCTATACATGGTAGATAAATAAGAAATTTACTTAATGCTTCTTTAGTTATGGTCTTTATTGTTCCACCAGGGGCTTTGAGCTTTTCTCTTTCAAACAATCGTTGAACAGTATAAGCAAAATAAAAGTTATTAATAGGTAGTTTATAACTTTCAAAAAGCAAAAGCGTCCTGTCAATAAATGAAGGATATTGTGTAATAGCAACCCTACCTATACTTCCTTGTAAAGTGACCAAAATCTTCCCTTCTTCAACAAAAACGCTATTTGGTTGTGCTAATTTACTTATCTTTTGCTTCGTATCATCAACTAACTTAAGATTCTTACCAACATCTACTACTTGAACAAAAGGCATTCCATTTTCTTCATCATACCATTCCTCATTTCCATATGGTTGCGGAAATGAACCTCTACGATAAATTGCTACGTCATCCAACTTATGATCTTCCCATTTACTCGTAAATCCTTCAAACCTTCTTTTTGGGACTAACTTCCTTACTTTCACGACTCACTCACCACCAATTGCTGCATCATTTCTTCTAACTCTTGCTCTAATTGTTTACTCTCTTCTTCTAATGTAGATAATGTGTCTGAATAGCGTGCTTGTAATTGTTCGAGTACTGCAAGTTCTTCTGTTAAAGGATTTTCAATTAACCGCATGACTTTAGATACGAGTGAACCGAACCATTTTTCATGCATGAGGACATCAATCTCTTCATTCGTTAAAGTTTCGATGCGTGCTTCTATTGCTTCTTTTAATTCTTGGGTTAATTTCTTTACATCACGATTTAACGTTGTTTTATCAATTAATAAAGCTTCTACTTTTTTCAATAACGTGGCGTCTGTACTTCCTTTTGTAGCTTCTTTCAGTAATGAGCGAACAGAACCGATTAAGAAAGCATCTTCTTTGTCGTTCAGAGCTTCACTCAATGCAACTTCTTCATCACTTTCTTCCACTTTTGACGCTTCGACTAACTCAGTCAGTTCTGCTGCGACTTCAAAAAGTCTTGCTACTTTTTCTTCAATTGCAGCGACATCTTCAGCAAATAAATGTTTCATGATCAACTCGTTCGAGACGATACTCCCAATCCAACCATCTTGCTCTTCTCTTTTTGTCTTCCCTGAACCTTTCGTTACCATTAATGGTACTCGTGTACGCCCTGCTGTGTAGAAATCAGTTAAGGCGATAATCTCTGCATCTTCAGTCAGCTTTTCTTTCCAAATTTCTGCAATGATTTGATAGCCGTCGTATTCATCAATATGATTGAATCCTAATAAAAGCTCTTTAATATCTGCTAACATGCAATCACGGAGTTCAGTGATTGCATTCACATCATTAACAGTCTTCAATAGCTCCCAATACTTACCCATATACGCTTTCAGTTGTTGTTCGACTGCTTTTGACTTTTGAACGACATGGTCATTATTCAATACTTTCTTCGTCAGTTCATCCACCGATTCTGTCAGTTCAACATAGCCACTACGCACTTCTTTAAATGCTTGTGAGATAATCGTCGGAACAGATTCTTGTAATACTTTTAATTCTGTAATGTTTGTATAAGGGATTCCTCCGTATAAATGTGCATCGACATCTTGTGGAATTTCTTCCGCAATCGATTCAACGTAGCGTGGAATATTTAAGTTGTATTCATTTTCAATGATTTCATCTCTCGTTGCTATGTGACTGTAGCCTGCTTCTTCACTGCGCATCGTGTATGTGTCTACAATTCTTGCAATGTCTTTTTCTTGTAAGACGTTTTGCTTCCCTTCTTTTACGAACGTTTTAGAAGCATCAATCATTAATACAGGGTCTCCAATCGGACGATCTTTCTTCAAGATTAGCACCGTGACTGGAATACCTGTGTTCGTGAATAATTTATCTGGAAGACCGATAATTGTATCGATATAATTCTTTTCTAATAAACGTTTACGAATTTCTCCTTCTGCTCCCCCTCTAAATAACACACCATGAGGTAAAACAATGGCCATCGTTCCTTGTTGCCCTAAATGGAACAGTCCATGTAAAAGAAATGCAAAGTCTCCTTTTGAATCAGGGGGTAACACGCCAGCAACTTCAAAGCGTGGATCACTCACTTTTAAATTCGATTTATTCCAATTTTTCACTGAGTACGGTGGGTTCATAACAACCGCATCAAATTGCACACCATCATTTGGACGCTGCGGATCTTCTGGCCAATCTTCCGCAAGTGTATCGCCATTATTGATGGTCATTTTTTCTGGACGTACACCGTGAAGGAGTAAGTTCATTCTCGTTAAGTTATACGTCGCTGTATTTTTTTCTTGACCGTAATAAGCTAAGCTTTTCTTTTCATCCTCTAATAAGTATTTACTAACAGTTAATAAGAGCGAGCCTGAACCGACTGTAGGGTCATAAATCGAGCGGATCAATTTTGTTTTAGCAACGATTTGTGCCATAACTTCACTCACTTGAGATGGTGTATAAAATTCTCCGGCTTTCTTTCCTGACTCCATCGCAAATTGTCCAATTAAATATTCATAAGCATCCCCTAACACGTCACCTTTTTGTAAGGCAACCATATTGAGGTCTGCAAAGAGTAACACTAATTCTTTTATATTTTTATTTCGCTCATTTAAGTTGCTACCTAATGCCGTGTCTGTCAAATCAAGTGTAGAACTTGAGAATAGTCCTTTAAAATCATCTGAGTCTCCTGTCACCGCAATCGTTCGTTCAAAATGGTTCAAGCTATCCGTTACTTTTTGAACTTCAAATTCACCTGAACGGATGTCGCTGATCCACGTTTGGTATAAGTGTTCTGGTAAGACATAGTAACCAAGAACGTCAGAAATCATCTTCACGAGTTGTTCACCGTATTGTTTGTAGTTCTCATGATACGCTTGAATGACTTCTTCTTCAGTATTTTGTTTCATACCGCTTGTCATTTTAAATGTATCAATCGTTTTATCACTTAAAAATTTGTAGAACATTAACCCCAACATATAATCTTTGTATCGGCTGGCATCCATTGAACCACGCAGTTCATTTGCCCCGTCCCATAATCTACGTTTAATTTCTTCTGATGTAATCACTTTGTATCCTCCAATAATTTTAGTAATACATTCTTAGGAATGTGTCAGTATTATTCATTAACTTTAGCAATAATTCTTTTCAATTATAGCAGTCTAATAATATACCCAAATAAATAATTATTATAGACAATCTCCTAATATCCTAACTAATTTCTGATTAATGACCATACAAAAAATCCTGGAAAATATTATCGTGTTGATATGCTTTCACTCTGGTATATAAAAGAAACTCATTTCACAAAAAAAGAATCTTATTAGTCTGTACATATAGATTCCGGCATGTTAATTGTAAATGTTTAATTTGGAATTGATAAGGATATGAACAAAAAGAGCGTTCAAAGGAAAAGAAATGAATCCTTTACATAATAAAAGCCTGAATTTCTTCAGGCTTTTATCAATCCATATATTGAATTATCTTATTGATTCCCTCTTTACTAATCCATGCTTCCCCTATGTTAACGGCCTCTTTTGAAATCTTTCCTGTAATTGCACACAAATGGGTTTGACAATACGGTTCAATAATAATTTGTGTTTCATTATTAGAAATATCGATCATATCGCCATCTCTTAATTGAAATCGATCTAATATATCTTTGGGCAATAAGATTCGTCCCATCTTCCCAATCCGTTTTGTCTGCAAACTCGATGCACCTCACAGTTCATTACTCTTTTTTATTTCACATCTTTTTTTCTGAGTCTTTATCTATTAGACTAGTTATTTTTGTTGAATAATGAAATAATGTTTCGTTCTTCTAATTTTTTATTTAATAATTGTCTTGTTTTTTCATCAAGCAAACCACATATTGCGTAATTAATTATGGTGCTATTTTTAATTTTTTTTTCCAAAGCGACTTCATTAATAATTTGTTTTAATTCCTCTGGCGGATAAAATGTCATTTGTCTTGGTTTGTACTCTAAAACGGGACTAATCCCATTTTCACTTGCCAATTCACCTTTTTTTGTAAAGAAACGTAAGTCGTATTTTTCTTTTGGATTAGCTTCTTTCTCTAAAAAGAACGTCTCACGATATGTAGCATTTTTATAATAACTGCGATCGAATACTTTTGTGCTCCCATTATATAAAAATACGTCTTTTAAACCCAAATCATCTTTTGTTTTAGCTTCTTCAATTTTGATTTGCAAAGGAATTTCACTATCCAAAAAATATTGAACACTTACTTCTTCCCCATTGGAAAATTTTTGTTCACGTTTAATTCTTGCGTGTAAAAAAGAAGTCATACGGATTAATTCTGAGTCTAAAAACTCTTGTTCCGTTTCTACTTCTTGATCTTTTGTTATAGACCATCCTTCTATCTTCTGTTTTCCGTGTCGGATTGATGTTGCTTGTTTTTCTTTCTTAAATGTTGATTTTCTTGAAAACTTATCGTCTAAACCTTCCGCATAACTCTTTTCAACCAAAGGTTTTTCTTCGAGTTTTGAAAAATCTATTCCGCTCATACTGTTTCTCCCTCTTTCGTATAAGTTAAAATGACATCCAGTAATTTATTGTAGTCATCTAACACTCTGGCAGCGTATTTATTAGCTTTCATATCTTCAAAACTTGCACCAGAAAGTGACATATCCGGAATAACAGAGCTTTCTCGTATAAAGTGTTCTGAAAACGAATGTAGGCCTTCAATTTTGAACTCTTTTTCTAATTCTTTGATATATTTTACGTGTTTTCCGAAGAACCCTGTTTTCACTTTTAACGGCAAAACAATATATTGAATCTTTTCGTCTCGGCAGATTTTCGCCATACGCTTAGTGGCCGTAATTGACTCTTTTTCAAGTAAAGTAGGAATAATAACCATTCCGTTGTTCTTAGCTGCTACAACGCTCATTAGCGCATTCTTATCGTTCTCTGACGGATGGGTATCAATTAAGATAAAATCAAAAATTGAACGTAGGGGTTCTATTTTGCGATCTAGTGCCCATTTTAATTCTTCTCTATCCATGCCCATTTCTTCTAATTGATAAGGAATTTCTTCTACACGGTCATCCGATGGTATGAAATAGATGTTTGTTCCCTCTACTTGTTGAATAACTTCGGATATATGTTTGTTTTCTACAATCCATTCGCGTACTGTCGATCCTTTGAATTGCTCACGGTTATTTGTGAAATGTAGAGCAACTGATGAATTTTGACAAAAATCAAGTATTCCTACTTTAAAGCCACGGTCATTCAAGCTATAAGCAAGTGAACGAACCGTAGAACTTTTTCCTACTCCACCTTTTGAAGAGTTAATTGATATAACAAAACCATTGCTCAATTTTTTCACTCCTTTTATTAAAATCATGTTTATTAATTCTATCAAACAAGTATTACATCTCCAAACTTTTTTAAAAGAGTTTGGTAATACTTTCTTGCAGTCATTAAACAATTATAAAAGTATCTTATTAACACTAAAATACTTTTTCTTATAAGCAGGTAAATATGTAGAAAAATCAGTAGAGAAAAACGCTTAACCAGAAATTTTGGTTAAGCGCTCAAAGGGTTTATGCATAAAAATCGTGTATAACATCTTTACATATTTTTTGTATGTAAGGGTCTTTAAATTTCGAAGGACTTATTAAACTATCATGTGTCCTTTCATTGTATTTTTGATAATCCATTACCTGATTAAAAATATCATCTCTAATTGTTGATTCGTCAGACATCACTTTTTCTTTCAATTCTTTTACCTGCAGTAAATGCTGTTCAAATTCTTCAATTGGGAGATCAAATTGTTGTTTTTCTGTTGCTTCTCTATTTCCTTTTAATTTTTTTACTTGTTCTGTTTTTAGTTCCCCTTTTTGGGATGTTTTAATAGTAGATTTTTTGATTGAAGCAGCATAGTCCTCTTCAATTGCTCGTTTTACATAAGCAGCTGGATTATTTACTTCGCTAATCTCTATTTTTTCTTTTACATATTCTATGTTTTTTAAAATACGTTCTTGTTCGAACTTACTAGTAAGTTCATCAATGTTTTTTTGTGTTAAACCAAAAACAGTTAATGGAGACTCTCCGGCAATGGCCTCATTAAGTATTTGTTTTACTGGTTCATTTTGATTGTTTCTAAAAATTTGAAACTCGATTTTATATATAGAGCGACCTTTTTTAATTTCAACAAACTCAAAATATATATCTGATTCTGCTAAAAGTTCTTTTTGTGCTTGTAGAATAACACGCTGTTTAAAGTTGGCATATTTAGGATATTGGTTTTCTGAAATACCCATTTTCGCTCTCAAATCCTTCAACAGAATAGTCCGTGTTGAATTTAAATTCACACGTGACTTTAATAATTCATATAACCGCAGCGAATAAGCACTTTTTAAATTTGTAATATTAAACAATTTATAAGAAGTGAAATTGTTTTCTAAAGAAAACAGATATTGTTCCCAGAACTCATTAATTTTTATCGTGATAGTGCCTTTGTTGTCATTATAGTGAACCAAGGTTAACCAATTGAGCTGGCTAGTTTGATTATCAATTGTAATTGAGATTGGTTTCTTAAATAATTCGAGTGTCACTCTTTTTAGTTCAGCATATCCAGATCTTCCTTTTAAGTCTAAAAGATCTAAAAATTGCTTGATTGGGAATACATATGTATTTGTTTTGGTATCACCTGGTTGAATATTCGAAAAAACCGTTTGTATCAATTTAAACTCCATTGGAGTTAATTTGTACTCGGCCTCAATCAATAAATTTGATTTCGTAACCGTGTTATCTTTGTTAATGATTAATTCGAGTAAATTCGGTTCAGACATAACTATTAAACCCCCAAAACGTTATAGTTATAAGTATAACATAAGATTTTTTTGACGTAGCCAGATATTTCTGAAAAATACCGCTAATAAAATGTCTCCCATTTATGTTACCTTTAAGTTTCCCATTTTCGTTATAGTTCATTTAAATGTTTCCCAAATACGTTATACTTAGCGTTTAAATTTATGTCATATATCCCAAAAACGTTATACATAGAGCCGAACTACGTTGTAGTTCGGCTTATTTCAACAAAAATTCATGATTTTTCGAGCTACTTTCCAAATATGTTTTAGTTCTCTTTCCCAAATACGTTATACTTCGTCCCAAATACGTTATACTTCGATTTAATGTCCCATTTTTGTTATAGTTGGTCCCACTTTTGTTATAGTTCATTTCCCGAAAACGTTATAGTTCTTCCCAAATTTGTTATATTTCTTCCCATTAACGTTACCTTTCGTCCCAATTACGTTATATTTCATCCCAATTAAGATATACTTCTTCCCAATCAAGTTATAGTTAAAGCTCTTAATGCTATATTTAACAAGGGGTACAGACTCTCTCAAACAATAAACAACTAAACATCTTAATCAATTAAACATATAAAACATTAGTTAATAAACAATTAAACAACTAATGGTTAGTAGTTGTTTAATAATATTTAATAGATTTACTATATTTTTAAAAACCACATAATTAAGAAAAGTAAAGATTTAATAAAAATAATATTCATGGTTCTTCTTTTTTCTGTAGTATGTGCTAAAAAGCTACAACAGCTCGTTGAAGACGAAGAATATAATAGAATCATAGAATAAGCCATATATGAAAATTAGAAGCATTAAAAGCGTCCTTTAGGCCCTTTAAGGAGCAGCTAGAACATCCTGGTTAGACTTTTACCGCAGTCTCGCTTTTTTTGTATAGAAAATTTGCTAGCCGAAAAAGGTCGGGCGTAAATCAATCTACTAACGCAGAAATTAATGGCAGGTAGATTTACCTCTCCTCTAATCAAAATAATTGCCCAGCTTGCTTACCGATTCGGAATGCCCTTATCAGAGTTTTTTGTGATGAACTTTTTAAAAGGGAGGAGTGCTGCCATCAAGAACTAGAAAAAGTAAAAGACCTTCATTTTTATATCCGTCTCTAAAATCTTATCTTCTTCTTTTTAAAATACTTTAATAATACTATAAAAGCTTTTTTAAAATGTTTATTAAAAATTACCAAACACTTAGAAAAAACTAAGTGTTTTTTCTCTTTTCCAATCACAAGTATTCATTTCCCAGTTTACAGGGTCCTTGTTTAGCTTTTTTAATCGTATTTTCGTCAATGCAATTCTATCAATCTTCATCATACGAAATAGATACCTAAATACTAAAATTATAAGCACAATTGCATAGCAGGCTTAAAGTTATTTGGAAAGTCTTTTTTTGTTTTTTATATGAAATTTATTGATCAAAAAATATGCCGCCAAAATGGCTTTTTTAACACACGATTTTCGAATCCATTGTATAATTTGGATATCATTGAGGTTGATATATTCATATCTTTCTTTCTAAAGTCTTTGAGAGGAAGTTGGGATGATAATAATAATGTTTACTGAAATGTTCTTCCAAGTAGTAGTAGGTTTGATAGTTACAATAATTTCTCATTTCTTTATAAAGAACATATCAAAAACCACCTCTCGACCTGGACAGCCAAAAAGGTGGTTTACGAAAAAAAATATTTAATATGACAACAATCACCTCAATGATTATTGTCAAAAAGAGAAGTGGTTGCACACTTCTTTTTTTTGTGGATCTAATTTCAATTATACGAGGTTGAAATATATTTACAATAACAAACCTTAAATCTGTGGGATTCTCATTTGCTTTCGTTTTAAGGTGGGTTGGGGGGCGCCCTGACAAAATAATTCAACCAATTAATTAAAGACTCTTAAACAACCTATTTTGGACATTTAGAAGAGTATTTCAAGCCCTTTCATCACTTAAAAAGGTTTCCACATAAAAGAAAGGGTATTTCGTTGTTGAATACGGATAGTCTAGACCATCAAATGCAAGCTTCGCTTTTCTCTCACATTTCTTATTATAAAAGTAGTTTTAAGCTACTTTAAAACAGTCAAGTAACGATCCTACTTTTGGAGGGAGAGGTCTATTTTTTGTACAAAAAAATATTATGTAAATATCTTTTTAATACTTTATAAGTACTATTAAACAATTTTTAAACTTGATGAGGTTAATAATTGGATATAGATATTTACTGATTACATGTAAACTAAATGGAGAGTTAGCGTTATTAATATTATTGGCCATACGATTTCATTTTTGATACAGGCAAGCTACATAGAATGTGAATCTGGTTTTTGTCTCATAGGTCATATCCAATACAAAACTATGTGTACGTACTATTTTCGAAATAGGAAACTAGAAGCCATAATCAATGACACACTACAGAGTAAATATTATTATTGAGAAATTCATTTTCAACACATATAAATACTTTATTAATACTATTAAGCAACTATAAAAAGACGAAGAACGGAAGCTCGAAAAATTAGGATACCTGGTTCCCTATGATCGCAGACGATGAAGGACCAATGCATGTAATCGTGAAACAGATTAAAAAAGAAGCAAAGGGACGCAGTGACTTAACAGGCTGGCGACACAACGGAAATATCGTCCTCATAGAAATTAAGCGAGTGTGCACGGGAACTCACGGATTATCCGGTTCAAGCTTCTTTTACCGAAACTGGTCACAGCTGCAAAACGGGTAAAGACCCATAGAAAATACTGGATTTGGTTCGGTACATCTTAGACGCTTAAATGTCACAGAGAGCAGGGGTAACATTACCTGCTTTTTTATTTGTCGTATTTTTCGGTTCTTGTTTTGACCTGTGTGGCGGAGCTCGCTTCGTGCATAAACATTGTATAGTTATTCACATTATGAATAACTATGAGGGTCTGACGTGTCGTGTTAAGAGGGGGTTTGACCTGGTTTACTGTCAAAATGCTGTTCCTTATCTGTTCCTATTTTTGATTATTTGTTCCTATTTCTACCGATTTGTTCCTATTTTTAAGTCGATTTCGTCTGTTTTTGGTCAAAAAACGCCGTTTTCATAAAATTGCAATAATCAAACAATTAATCAAAAATTGGTAGTATTTAACAAAAATCGATATCTTGTTCCTATTTTTGCGATTTGTTCCTGCTTGTTCCTATTTTTTTTTTACAAATAGGAACATCAAAAGTCAGTCACACCAAAGGGTCACAGAATCATGTTCCTTTGTTCCTTATTTAATTAATAAAAGACTTATAATAAAAATATGCCTCCTAATATATGTCATGTATTTCACGTATAAAAGGTTTGTTGCTCTAAAGCAGGAACAAAGGAACATTACATGTAATGAGGATGCTATTCGCACATCGACTATTTTCTGTGACTCGCACTATGCGATATACATTCATGCACTCCGTCGTACCGAAAAAAACACCGAGACAGGAAGCTTCTTCTGAATCGGTGTGTGTGAAAAAGGGGTAGTCTCCCAGAGTGAAACCGCCAGGTTCTTTTTGATGTATAAAAGTGGTTTTTCAGGGAGATCGGCTACCACGAAATAGTAGCTCACTTTTGTACCTAAATTGTTCCTGCTTTCTACGATTTGTACCTATTTTCGTCGAATTTGTACCTATTTTGACTCCGAAAACGCTATTTTCGGGGGAAAATCAGCACAGTTTCATAAATTACAATAAATGGAATATCGGGATTATTTCACAGAAATCCGAGGTTTGTACCTTTATGGGGTCGTTTGTACCTGCTTGTTCCTTTTTTATTTTCACAAATAGGTACACCCAAATACAGTCGTATCAAGGGCTCCTGGAACATTGTACCTTTGTACCTTCTTTTATAATGAAAAGACTTATTTAGAAAAATACCACCTAATATATGTAATATGTGTTACACATGTTAGGTTTGTTGGAAAAAACGAGGTACAAAGGTACATTTCATGAATTTGGTGATGGATTCGCTCATCGGCTGTATCTTGTGACTTACCCGTGTGCCATACATTAATGCACTCTGTCGTCTCCGAAATAAACCGAGACAGGAACGTTCTCCAGAATCGGTGGGTGGGTGATACTTAGGCTCGCTTGCAGCCGAAGCAACCAGGGTGTAAACATCGGATCGTTCCGTCATTTGCGCTCTGTCGTCCGTTTTAAGAGTGTTCTCGTAATTCTGGTAATTAACCTTATAAAAAGCGTTAGGCGCGTCTGAGCGTTACCTGAGAGCCTTATTTCGTCGTCCTACAACATGTGCCAGGCAAGGAGAGCTTGCACTATCCCGTCACGGGATTCTTGTGCGTACACCTGTCCGACAGCGGACTAGAATCAGCGTGTGATTCGCGGTCGGGGGGATATAGATTTGTATGTACGTATACGCATATACGCGCATACTCATATACCGGTATACGCATATACGTGCATACTCATATACTCATATACTCATATACTCATATACTCATATACGCGCATACGTTTGCAAGTAAATCAGGATTTCATTTCTTTGTTGTTCACCATTTGTTTATTTTAGAGATTCTTTCATTTCCAGTTTTATTCTTATAAGATGCCTATTTCACCCTAACAAAAGGTGAAATTTCGCCTTTTGTTACTTCACCTGGTTGCTTGGCGAGCGTTGGCCGATTTTTCCCGATATGATTTATTTCTTAGCTTCGATGAGAACATCAGACATGTATTCAAATTATTTCTTTTGCCAATCGGTTAATTCGTTCTTAGCGTACTCTCCGGTCACGGGATTCTTGTGCATACGCATATGCACTTATGCCAGCATGCACATATAATTGCAATACGTATGCAAGTAGATTTATAGACCGTTTTCGTGTCCATCAGAACCTGATAGTACGTGCCGGGATGCGGCGTATCTTGGCGCTTTCCTCCCACCGCTAAAGTAGTGGGCTTCCAGCTCAGACAATCCTATGATGCTTGCCCCTACGGAGTGTTCATTCGTCTGAGCGAAGGGTCCCTAAGTAACAAATTGTATTTCTATTAGAATATATTAAATTGTCAAAATATTATAAATTGTAATATCCTTCCTTAATTATATATGGTAATCTGAACACAGACCAAAAAAAGTAATTTTTGGTTAAAAAATCAATGGGGTGATAATTTTGAAGAAGAAGGCAAAATTTTTATTTTTAGGATTCGCTTTTATTTTTTCAATCAGTAGTATATTATTTTCTCCTCTTCAAGCAAGCGCAGCATCTTACACTGTTACACCAACATTAGATTCTTATGACATTTATGGAAACCAATCACCGTCGGCTTCAAAAGTAAAACATTCGATAGTTGTAAACAAATTCGGAGCGTATGGGACTGATGAAATTAATGCAAGATACTGGGTATCAACTACAAATACCAAAACAGACTCATATGGTTTTAAAACAGCAATAGACGTAGGAAGACTTCAGGTAAAAGGAGTTTGGACAAATCCTGGAGGTGCAAATAGTCCGGATGGTATGGACTATAAGAGCTGGGGGAATAACATTTTCGAATGGTCAATTCAAAAACAATTTAACAATAATAATTTCCTAGCTTATGGTTGGAGGTATAGAGTTACAGCACCACTAGATTATAAGTATTATTCATTTAATGGAGTAAAGTTTCATAGCCATGGGGGACATATGACTTCAAACTATATACTTCCCACAAGCTTAGATAACATAAAGATCAATGGTTTTAGGGTTCAACCTAACCCATCTGCACCTTCAGCGGCTACTACTGATTCAACAACCTCTAACCTTTCAGATGACAGGGAGATGACAGCGCTTCAAGAGGGTACTAAATGGACATATGTATCTGTAGAGACTATCGACAAGGCTAAAAATGAAATAAATTCATTGTCAATGTCAGAGGATAATCCAGCTAGAATAGCTAGTGAAACGAAAATCCAACTCACAAATGGCGCAGATAATTCTGTAATGGCTACTGTCACTTTGGAAGATTTTCTAAGGAATACGGATAAATACCAAGCACAACTTGAGTCTGAGTTTAATAGAGTGAAAAATAAACAGAAAAAAAATAAACAGCATCTTTCGAAACAGTAATTCAATTTTTTGTTAAATATTTATATAAACACGCAAAGAAAGAACCAAATCAACTATTGGTTCTTTTCTTTTTGAAGATTTTTTTATTATCAATTGTAAATTCAAGAATTTCTTATATGAGATTCCTTTAAGCGTGGTTAATAATCCTTTCTTTTATTAACATTGTGCTTATAAAAATCTTCCGCATCTTCTATATCCGCCGTTTCATAAGCAATGCCTTTTGAATCTAAAAAAATATAATACGGTGCGCTTTCAATATTCAAAGATGGAAGTATATTGTCAATTGTATCAATATTATAGTGAGAAATTCTATACACGTCATGTTTCATGTATTCTGATAAAAATTTTGGATTTTCCATTTTTTCATCACCACGTTCATGAACAATTATTATGGATAGACTCCCTTTTTCAGGCAAATCATCCAGATGAGGAAACCTGTTACAAGCTGTGACAATAAATAATAATAGCATTAAATAAAATATGGGTAGTATTCTTTTCATGATTTCCTCCTATATAAATATAATATCTAAATAATAACAAAATTGTTATTAAAATAGTATGAAAATTAGGACATTTATATAAATGAAATGTCTAAATATTTTACGTTTCTACAATAAAAGAATGGTAAACTGAAAAACTCTATGAACTACCAGTTAGGTAATTATTTGCCGATTAGGGTTTGATTATTCATATTTTTCTAAATAATCGTACTGTAAACAACCATCACACAACGGACACGGCATAATGTGTTTACATTCTCTCTATTCACTGAAAATTCGTGAACACACTGTAATATAAATTGAAACGCCGTATACGAGAACCGTACGTACGGTGTTGTGAAAGGGGCGAAAATAAATTACTTTATTTTCCCTCTACTCGATTGACTTAAAGTTCCTGTTACTTCCCAGTCCATGTGTTATGTCAACCTAGCGTGCATACTTGATACAATTCCACTTGAGTAAGTGAATCGATGTTTTACGGACTGATCATCCAGTTTTGGGGGCTTTCATTGCTAATTCAACTTGAGGGACAGGTTAGTTGAATAAGGTATTATGAAACAGCATTTAAAGAAAAATATGTTAGTGAAGGAGAATTTCTGTTGAGACCGAGTAGTCAAGAAATTATGGGGATATTGAATACAGACTATATTGATACAGAGTTAAAGGACTTGTCATATGACCACGCAAATCATTTAGTTCAATTGAGTTATGGTGTTTATGGACAGAATGAATCGGAAGGCACAATTTCATTTAGGGATTGTTTTTCAGCAACCTTTAATACTTGGCTTGAAGGCATGAAAGGAAGTATTCCACAAAAACCAGGAGAGTTAAACTTCTTTTTTCATGAGATAACAATAGAAGATATTGAAATCAATGGCATTCTACTTTATAAGTGTTCATTGGTAATACCGATGATGGACTGTCAAATTTCTTGTGTAACGATTGAAATTAATAACTGATTGTTCAACTAAAGGGTGCTTAGTTGAACAACCGGCTGCCTTTACAAGGCGGTTGTTTCTTATTGGGTAATGAAGACGAATACTTCCTAATTGTAGTGTTATGTCAACTTATTATGTATGTGAGATGCATGCCAGTTGAGTAAGTGAATCGAGGGTTTAAGTTATCTTAATTTGTTAAAATAAGTTAATTAATAGTAAGGAGGGATATTTTGTTTGAGATATTTGTAAAAAAAGTTAATTCTGATATCGTGATTAGATGGCTATTATCAAAGATAACAATTCCAATATCTGATATTTTAACAGTTACCACAGATGACACTTATGGCGGAAAAGAAAAACAGGCAATAAGAATTGGAATGCCATATGGCACAACAGATAGAGTAGTTATCATCACAAAGGAAAGTACATATATTTTATTTACAACCAACTATATATCGATACAAAAAAAACTAAACTCGTACATCAATTCAATTTAATAAATAGACTGTCAAAAACCGTTGGCGTTTTCGCACATTCGGTTTTTTTACCTTTCCAATCTCTCACTTAGCTAAACTTTTAACTGAAGGTGATCACTTCCTCAACCGGGTGTTATGTCAACCTACTGAGTTATTACGGATGGATTATCCAGTTGCTTGTCCAACTCCCATGAAAATTAAAATCCAAGTTTTCATCCTTTGGTGCAGCGCGGGTATTGCAATGCATAGATGGCTAATGGGGAAGGTTAGTTAAAGAAAGTGCTATCATAATAGGAAGTTTAAGAATGAAGGTGAACTGATGGAAAATAAGGATAATCATTATATAACCTTTGGAGCTGACATTGGAGATGCAAATGCAGGTAAAGTTGTTAGTCCACACCTACTTGAATTAAGGAATTTAATATATAGGTTTTGCGACAAAATATATTGTGAAGAGATAGATGAAATTGCACCAATTCTCCGTGTAGATGGTGACTTGGCGTACTGGGGATTTGAAGGTTGTGAGAAATTACGACTTAGCAAAAAGCACCGATATATTACAATTGATATTGGTATGCCACGCTCAAGATGGGAAGGAAATAACGCAAAAGATATTAGAAGTTATCTTATTGATAACCTAAAAGAAGCGTTAGAGTTAATGGTTAATAGAATTAAAAAAGAAAAATTCAAGGTACATGATAATGATTTATGGACTGACTTTGCAAAAGTAGAAGGAGAATTCTTATTAAACTAACGGTACTAAGTTGAACAATCGGCTGCCTTTACAAGGTGGCTTTTTCTAATGGCCAAGATTTTAATCGTGTATCTATACTTAGGATCGAATAGGTTACTGAACTTAGATTGTTGAACGAGTTCTTGAACATTAATGAACGAGTTAGCCCTCAGAAAACACTGTTAATATAGGGTGTTCATTAACTCCTGGTTAATATTCGTAATAAATTTTTAAACTTGAGGATGCTATAGCTAAAGAATATGGGATTGGATCCTAACAAGATGACTCTATGGCAAAGAAAATGAAAATATACGATGCTATGAAAGAGAGCTACGAAGTTTTTATGAGTGAAGTGTTGCACTTAGGTTGATAAACCGTCACATAAAAAAGAGCATCTACTTTGATGCTCTCTTCAACATTCTATTCTACTCGTAATAACTCTTTTCCATTAGCAAGCCATGCCTTTATCTTTTGGTTTTCGGACTGTAGCTGTTCATAGTCTTGTTTTAGTCTTTCGTATTTTTGTGTCAACTCGCCAAAAGATGTCATGGCATGTTGTAGATGGCTGTGAACTTCATTGGGTTTGCATGATCGATAGGGACCAAATATCACGCTAAGAGAGATACCTTACTTCTGTTTCTGTTTCCCCAACATCCTTTTGACCGTTCAAAATGATAAGCATTTCCAGCGCAGACATTTGAGGAAGATTTTCTAGGAAAGCTTGTGCATCCTCATAATTTAAAAAGGTAAACGCCTGTAATTCTTCTTTAAATGCCCATCCTTGATTTACAGTTTCTAACATAAATATTCTTATTACTGGTCGTTCTGAAGTCGGGTGCAAGTTTTCCCCTGCAATTGCAAGTCCAATATCATTTGTAGGGTTGAATATCGTCGAAATGACCTCCATCTCATCCTCGAAATTCTTCGGCATAAATATGTTTACAGATTCATTATTCATC
>Ga0209013_10000950_pt1 | contig 26686 bp, 17 predicted proteins | sample Cruoilmetagenom2_FD_187291 | JGI IMG/M metagenome (GOLD analysis project Ga0209013, IMG submission 187291) | Oil polluted marine microbial communities from Coal Oil Point, Santa Barbara, California, USA - Sample 2 (SPAdes) (version 2) | ecosystem: Environmental > Aquatic > Marine > Oil seeps ...
ATCCGGCATTGTCCAATGACTGGTTTGGGAAAGCAGTCGCGCACTTACAAATTTCTGAGTACCGCATTTCCTGGCAAAACTTCACCTATCTGGAAGACCTGCCGGCGGCATACCAAGCGCCAAACCGGGCACAGGACCTGCGCACATACTTCACACCCGAAGGCGTCCGCATAATGCAGCGTACCGGCAGCGACTCTTCCTGGGAGATGGGGATCACGCTTACCCGCTATGGCTATGGGGGTCAGGTCCAGCCTGCGGCAGAGGCTGAACTGGCAGCCTCACAAAACCAAATTGATTACCAGAGGGGAGACCTCACGGAATGGTACCTGAACGATGAAAAAGGACTGCAGCAGGGCTTCACACTTGATACCCCTCCAACGCACGTTGGGGTGGGTGAGACGCTGGTCATGGAGCTGGCCCTGACCGGTGACCTGCTCCCCAGTCTGACCGCTGACGAAACGGCAATCGAATTCAGGAACGCCAGCGGTGAGAGCGTATTGCACTATGGTGGACTGCAAGTTTACGACAGCAGCGGAGAGAGCCTGCCAGCTCGTGTGCAGCTCATGGCTGACCAGTCGGGTTCACAGAGCGCCGTCCTGACCGTCAGGGTGGCCGAAGCCGGTTACCCGATAACGATCAGCTCCATGATCACGAACCCATCCGGCCCCGAAAGCACAACCGGCCTGTCCTCAACTTACAACTGGGGTGCAGTGGGCACAGATGAGAATGGACAATTCGGCTACTCGGTGAGCACAGCTGGGGACGTGGACGGCGACGGGGGCGACGACGTGATCATTGGGGCCCCGTATTACGATTTCGGACACCAGGAAGAAGGGGGAGCCTTCCTATACAGCAGCACGGGAGATGGCCTGACATTCACGTCCACCTGGTACATAGAGAGCGACCAGGACCGTGCGCACCTCGGTATCTCGGTAAGCGACGCAGGCGACGTGAACGATGATGGCTACGACGATGTGATCATCGGCGCCCCAGAATACGACAACGGTTTAGATGACCAGGGGCGGGTTTATATCTTCTTTGGATCTGCAGAAGGGCTGACCGATACGCTGAAAATGACCATCGACGGTGACGCTGAGTTGGTAAACTTCGGGGAAGCCGTGGGCACAGCGGGGGACGTAAATAACGATGGCTACGATGACATTATCGTTGGCGTCCCGGCTTACGGAGACGGGAAGGTTTTCGTATACCATGGCTCTGATACTGGCCCAATAACCACCACGTATTGGACGGCCGAGAACAGCAGCACCACCAATTTTGGTGTCTCAGTGGACACGGCGGGGGACGTCAACAACGACGGTTTCGATGACGTAATCATCGGTGGGAGTGAGATATCCGGTGGTGGAGGCGGATTAGCCGTCGTCTACCACGGTTCGGCCATCAGCCTCAGTACAAGCGCTGATTGGAGCATATCGGAAGCGGTATCCGATGCTGAGTTCGGTTTCTCTGTGGGAGACGCCGGTGATGTGAACGATGACGGCTACGGCGATGTCATCGTTGGAGCGCCCTCGTATGGTGAAGGCAGCGAGCTTGGTCGAGTTTATGTATACCACGGCTCAGCTTCGGGACTGCATACGACGGAGGATTGGGCAATCACCGGAGACCAGGATGGAGCCGCATTTGGTTACTCCGTGGGTGCTGCAGGCGATCTAAACGGTGATGGCTACACAGATGTCATCATTGGCGCACCCTTCTTCAGCGATGTGGGTCGCGCTTATGTATACAAGGGCACTTCGGGGGGGTTGGAGGCTGGCGTTTACTGGTGGAGTGATAGCGAAAAGTTGATTTCCAATTATGGGTCCTCGGTGGGCACTGCCGGAAATGTGAACGGCGACCGTACGGATGATGTGCTCATTGGTGCCCCATTCTATTACGTAGCTTTACCTACGCAAGGGGCCGCGGTTGTATTCTACGGCATACCAGACATCACTGCCATAAACGACAGCCCAACCGTACTGGGTGAAATCACCACCATGACGGTCACAGTATCTACCAGCGGTGAGTTTACTTATGATTGGGATTTCGGCGATGGCATCACGGAAACCGGGCAGATTGTCACCCACACGTATCCAGAGGTCGGCGTCTTTACTGCTCTAGTCACCGCTACCGATGAAATGTATATCTTGACCGATACAATGAAGGTGTATATTGATGAGATCATAGCTGGACTGGCTGCAACCAACGACAGCCCAACCACTCTGGGTAATGCGACAGCCTTCACTGCATCAGTCACGGCAGGCAGTAATGTATCCTACGATTGGGATTTCGGTGACGGCAGCAGCGGCAGTGGTATTACGACAACGCATATGTATGCGGCTGTTGGTGGGTACACAGCCACCGTTTTGGTTAACAACAGCGTAAGCAACCAGACAATATCCACGAGTGTGACCATCGAGGATGCTCCCATTGTTGGTTTGAGTGCCGCGAACGACAGCCCCACTGCATTGGGAAACGCCACATCGCTCAGTGCATCGGTCACCTCCGGCAGCAACTTGACCTACGAGTGGGACTTCGGCGACGGCAGCACTGGCAGCGGAGTTGTGATCACACACACTTATCCTGCCGTGGATGTATTCACAGCCACTGTCACGGCGACGAACAGCATCGGCTTTGAAGTAGCCACCACCACGGTCACCATTAATGAGATGGTGGCAGCGAACATCCACTTGGTGCCGGGCTGGAACCTGTTCACGCTCCCGATCATCCCCGAAATCGCTTACACAGCCCAGTCCATGCTGGACGAGATCAATATCGGAGGGGGCTCATGCGACGAGATTGACCGCTGGCTGAACGGAGGTTGGGACGCTCATATCGACCAACTACCCTTCAACGACTTCAACATAAACGTGGGTGAGGGCTACTTCCTGAAGTGCAGCACCATCGCCGACTGGAATTTCAATGGTATGGAAATGTGGGAAGAAGCACCCTTCGATTTGGTTGCCGGGTGGAACTTGATCGGAGTGGCCTACCCTCCTGACACTTACAAGGCTCAATCGCTGCTCGACAGGTTCAATTCGGAAGGAGATTTCTGCTCGGAAGTCGACCGCTGGCTGAACGGCGGCTGGGATGCTCACGCTGACGGATTGCCGTTCAACGACTTTGATATCGTCCCAGACCAGGGCTATTTTATCAAGTGCTCTTCTGTGAACAATACCCTTGATCTATCCATCAGCAAGGGTGATGGCGGCGCTACCGCCAGCCCTAGTAGTGTAATCACTTACACGTTGAACTATTCAAACACAGGCACCATCATGGCTGCCGGCGTGATTATCACTGAGACCTTACCTGCCAGCACCAGCTTCAATCCGGACCAGAGCGACCCGGGCTGGGAGCAGGTGGGTGCCACTGATTGGTATACTTATTCCGTGGGTGAACTCGGACCGGATATCAGCGGTGTGGTCACTTTTGCCGTTATGGTGGATGGCAGTCTGCCTGGCGGGTTGGAAACTATCACCAACACGGTAGAGATCGGCGATGACGGGACGCAGCTCACCGAGCAAACCCCGGATGATAATACGGCAACGATCTACACACCAGTGGATGCGGGTGCAGCAGGGGTGAAATCAAGACCGGAAGTAGGCTGGATACCCGATAGTGAAAAGCACTGGTTGTTAGAATAGGCAATTACTGATCCTTGCATTGAAAGCTAAACCCAATCAGCGATCAAACAACGCAAGAGATGTTCAGTAAATATGCAACGATCAGTAGCTGACCCCAGGATGGTTAAACGCCCGGCTAAGGTCGGGCGTTTTAATATCTTGGGGTAATCTCGGTCAGCGCCTATCATGTTTGAAGTACGAAACCGAAAACCCCATTCATGTAAATATAGTGAAGACAATCTGTGTATAGAAATACCCCTTGACCTGACTTGTTTACTGCTCTATACTGATATTGAGAAAACGCGGTGGGGAGATTGCGTCGGGGCTATTCGTTGAAATTTCACCGCGGGCACAAGGTCAGGTATTAATTTAATGAGTCCACTGAAAAAATTACTTCCAAACGGAGAAAGGGGCTCCCGCCTTGGTTGGAACCTTTTTTAGTAAAGTCTTAATCAAACGGTGAATTCGGTAGATGTTTACATTGAACCCATGGTTGGAAGTGAAAAGGAGGCCCCCATGCCTGCGAGCAAATTGACAGAATATTTGGATAGTCAAAACGTGCAGTATTCGGTAATTGAGCATCCATCGGCTTACACGGCCCAGGAGATTGCCGCCTCGGCGAGCATACCGGGGAAGCAGATGGCAAAAACTGTGATGATCAAGATCGATGGCGAGATGGCTATGGCAGTGCTGCCAGCCCCCGAGCGGGTAAACTTTGCTGCCCTGATCGAATTCACGGGGGCAGAACGAGTCGAATTAGCCAGCGAAAAGGATTTTCAAGACATGTTCCCGGATTGCGATTTGGGCGCTATGCCGCCTTTTGGCAATTTATACGGGATGCCAATATACGCCGCCGAGAGTCTGGCTGAGGAAATGGATATTGCCTTCTGTGGTGGGACGCACACCGAGTTGGTGCGTATGTCGTTCAACGACTTTGAACGGCTGGCGAAGCCGAATGTGCTTGACTTTTCCTGGAAGGCTTAGCCCCGCATTATTCTATACCCAGCGAGATCCGGGAGGGGAAGAGAGGCTTGTTTTTAAAATAAAATAGAGTCTGACCCTACCCACATAATTCTTGGCGGAGTTTTACCTTTTGTACCTTTCCCATCGCATTGCGTGGGAGAGACTGCGTAAAGATTATCTCTTTTGGACACTTATAAGCCGCCAGGCGTTCCCGGCAAAATCTAACCAAATCCTCAGCAGAAACAGATTCACGCGGCTCGGTCACTACGACAGCTACAACCCGCTCACCCCAATCAGCGTCAGGACAGCCGATGACCACACCCGTCTTAACGGCATCGTGTTCGTTCAGCACCCGCTCTACTTCTGGAGGATAGACATTGAACCCTCCTGTGATGATCAAATCCTTGGCCCGGCCTTTGAGCGTAAAATAACCATCTGGTTCGCGTAAGCCCAAATCGCCCGTTCGCAGCCATCCATGCGGGCTAAAAGCTGCGGCAGTTTTCTCAGGCTGGCGCCAATATCCCTTAAAGACATTCGGGCCGCGAATTTGCACGGCGCCAGCCTGCCCGTCGGATAATGGTTCTCCCGTCTCTGGATCAACAATACGAGCTTCTACTCCCGGTAAGGGTAATCCAACGGAACCCATGCGTCGCTCTCCCTCCAAGGGGTTCGAGATGTTCATCCCGGTCTCTGTCATTCCGTAGCGTTCCAGCAAAGTATGTCCAAAAGTCTCCCGAAAAGCAAGGAAGTTCTCATCGGGCAAACGGTCAGAACCCGAAGTAAGTAAACGCATCCTGCTTAAATCAAATCGTGCCGCATCTGGGACGGCCAAGATACGCTGATAGATCGTCGGCACTCCCATAAAGACGCTGCACTTTCGATCGACTAAAAGCTGGAGGACCCTGTGGGCGTCGAATTTTCGTAATGCCAAAGTGCTCGCCCCGGCGTGTAAAGCCCCGTGGAACGAGGTGATCAAGCCATGCACGTGGAACATAGGCAGCGCGTGCAGCAGCAGGTCATCGGAGCGCCAGCCCCAGGCAGTGTGAAGGGCGTCCAGGTTAGAGGTCAGGTTGCCCGCAGTGATCATGGCACCCTTGGGTCTCCCGGTTGTACCGCTGGTGTAGATCATCGAGACAGTGGTGTCGGCATCGTGGGAGTACTGCTGCTGCGAGTTTTCCGGGATGGTGGTGTTGGCTACCATCTCTTCAAATTGAGAAGGTGATCGGTAATCGAGGAAGGTATATCGTTCTAAGGTTGGAAGCTGTGCGAGTGTACTTTCGATCTCCTGCCTGGCCTCATCATCACCGAAGAACAGGCGCGCCCCGGAGTCGTCCAGGAAATAGGCCAGTTCTGCCGCGGGATAGGCCGTGTTTAGCGGTAGCGTGATGGCTCCAATGCGAATGGATGCCAGATGCAGCACGATAAATTCCAGGCACTTGGGCAGCTGCAGAGCTACTCTATCCTCGGGCTGAACGCCCAGGTCCACAAGATAGGCCGCGCACTGCCGGATCACGGCATCGAGTTCGGCGTAGGTGAACCGTTGGAGAGGTGGATCGAGGAACTCCAGCGCCAATTTATCCGGATACGTGCGTATATTTTCATCCAATCTTTCCAAGAAATGCATGATCTGGGTCCCCATTACTCTTTTACGTAGGGCTCTCCGAGGGCTTCAGGTTTCGCTGCGCCCCACCTGGTCCTGAACCATTTCGTTGACATCAGCAGCAAAGTTCCCAGGGTTATAACGAAGGGAACCGTCCTCCAGACGTACCTTGACAAGACACCGGGGAGTATCAGCTGCGGGTTGAGTGAGACCTGCCACAGGGTTCCAAACAGCAGCGAACCGCCCAGCAGGATCAATGGATTCCACATGGAGAAGAACACCAGGGCCAGTGCGATGAATCCCCAACCCATGAGAAAGTTGTAGTTCCAGACCGGATTGTAGTCCAGAGAGTAAATTGCTCCTGCGAGACCCATGAGCATGCCGCCGGTTACCACGCAGAGATAGCGAGTTTTTGCCACGTTTATGCCTGAAACTTCGGCGACAGACGGATTCTCCCCCACCGATCTTATCCTCAATCCAAGGCTGGTCTTGGAGAGCACGAACCAGGCAGTAACTGCCAGCACGATACCCAGGAAGAAGAACGGTGAAAGCCCCATGATGTTAGGGATTCTCTCCATTCCCAGAGGTCCTGTGAACGGGTTGCCTATGTAAGTGGTCAGCCCGAATCCCAGGATCCATATACCCATCCCGCTCACAACCTGATCTCCCCCTAAAGTGATGGAGAAGAACCCGTGCAGCAGGCCGAGCAGACCTCCTATGGCAATCCCCGCTAAGAAGCCGAGTAAGTAGCTGCCGGTGATTTGAGCGGTCATGAAGCCCAAAGTTGCACCGAAAAGCATCACGCCCTCGATCCCTACGTTGAGCACTCCCGAGCGCTGACCGATAAGCTCCCCAAGAGCGGCGATGGTTATTATCGTAGATGCATCGAGACTTCTAACGAGGAACTCCCACATTTTTGCTCTCCTTCCTTGTTTTTACCCAGACAATTTGATAACGGTAAAAGAATTGAAATGCGACCAGGGTAATCATTAAAACTCCGAGAAGGGCATAGTCAATACCGAAGCTCATACCAAGTTTTCCCTGGACGAATCTACCGCCTACGGATAATCCACCAAAAAGCAGCGCTACGGGAATCGCCGCGATCGGGTTACCCTGGGAAATTAATCCACATATGATCCCGTAAAAAGCCAAATCACCAAAATACCCGTAGTTCCGGGCAATTTTATAGACACCCGGTACCGCTGCGAAGTAGTGATAACCTGCCAAACCAGCTAGAGCTCCACCCAAAATAAAGACCAGGAGCGGAATCTTGTATTTACTGATGCCGGCGTACTCGGCCGCAGCCGGATTTTTACCGTAAGCCCTGATCTGGTAACCAAGTCTGGTTTTGGCGAATATAAAGTATAGTAAGGTAGCCACGCTAAGGGCGATAAAGATCGTAAAAGGGATGCCCAGTGTCAGCGGCGCATGCAGAGATTCTGGAAGTTCAAAGCTTTCACCTCTTCCACCCGGATTCATAAAAAGGCCGCCCTCCTTGATCATGAAGGATACCAGCCAGAAGGTAATAAAATTTAACATCATGGTTACCACGATCTCATTGATGTTGTATCTTCCCTTTAGATATCCGGCAATTGCTCCAAGCGCGGCACCACCCAGGGCAGCCGCGATCAACATCAATGGAATGAAAATTCCCGGAGATAGATAAGCGATGTCTAATCCCTTCCCACCAAGGGCGTATACGACCGCGTAAGCTGCCAGCGCCCCGCTGTACAGCTGTCCCGCCATACCGATGTTCCACAGCCCAGCTCTATAAGGAATGATAAATGCGTAGGTGCATAACAGCAAGAATATGAAACGGTTGATCGTCAGCGGCAGTCCGAACGGATTAAAAAATGTGTAAGAGAAGATCTCCCGGTAAGCAGTAATGGGATTGATACCGGCCAAAATGAAGATCAGGCTGAAAAGCAGCAGGGCAACAATAATGGCCAGGATCGATATCATTGCAGCCCGCCATCCGGTTAACGCGATCCTTTTTTCGAGCTTTACTTCATAGCCCGCAATACTCATATCTCTTCCCCCTGCAGGTGAATGCCCGCCATCATCGCCCCGACATGCTCCCGCCTGGCTTCATCACCCGGGATAATGTCCATGAACTTGCCTTCGTAAATTGGCGCCACCCAATCGCTCAATGACAAAATCTCATCCAGGTCCTCGGAGATCAGGAGCAGCGCGGCTTTTGCCTGCTTGGCCTCGACCAGCTTGTTGCGGACAAACTCGGTCGCTCCAATATCGAGCCCCTGGGTGGGCAGATCGGCGATTACCAGCCGTGGCCTGCGTGAAAGCACGCGCGCTACGATCAGCTTCTGCAGGTTGCCCCCGGACAGGGTTTTAGCCTTCACATCCGGACCAGGAGTGACCACATCATATTCGCTGATGATGTCTTTAGTGAGCGCGCGTATCTTGCTGTAATCCAACGTCCCGCGCGGCGAGAAATTTTCGTCGAAGTAATAGCTCATGGTAGTATTTTCAACCAGGGTGAAATCAGCGATGGACCCCACGCCTTTGCGATCGGAGGGCACATATCCTATGCCCTTCTGCCATCGTTGCAAACTGGATGTAATCGTGATGTCTTCCCCTTCGAGAATCACTTTACCTGCCTGCGCCTTACGCAAGCCGGCAAGCACCTCGACCAATTCGTGCTGCCCGTTGCCTGAGATGCCGGCGATGCCGAATATTTCGCCCTCACAAATTGAAAATGAAACCCCATCCAGGGCCAGGTAGCCTTTGTCGCTGAGGGCGGAAAGGTTTTCAACCTGGAGGATGGGCTTACCCTTCTCCACGATAGACCGCTCTATCCTGTAGATGACTTCTCTGCCCACCATCTCCATCGCCAGTTCCTTCTCGGTTGTTTGCTGCGTTTCGATGCAGCACACTACCTTGCCTCGGCGTAGGACCGTCACCCGGTCGGATATCGCCAGCACGATGGGAAGTTTGTGGGTGATGAAAGGGACGATGGCCAGGTCATCCCTGGACATAGCCTTGATCGATTCCAGAAGCTTCTCGGTTTCGAGGGGCGTCAGCGCGGAAGTCGGCTCGTCTAATATCAGCACCTCAGCCCCGCGGTAAAGCGCCTTAAGGATTTCCGCAGCCTGCTTCTCCCCTTCTGACAGCTGCCAGACCTTGGCTTTGAGGTCCAGGCTGAAGCCATACTTCTCACAGAGTTGGTTGACCTCCTGCTCCGCTCGATTCAGGTCCAGAATTTTTCCAGCCCTGGGGTGCCCCAGGATGATATTTTCGATCACCGAATGAGCGGAGACCAGTTTGCGGTGCTGGTGGACCATGCCAATACCCATATCGATAGCGTCTAGAGGCGTCCTGAAATCAACCCGTTTACCACCGATGAGGATTTGACCATCCTCAGGTTGGTATTCCCCGAATAGGATCTTCATCAGGGTGGTTTTCCCGGCGCCGTTCTCCCCCAGGATGGCGTGAATCTCACCGGCTTTGATCTCAAAATCTATCTGGTCGTTGGCGACCACCCCTGGGAATCTCTTTGTGATTCTTCGTGCCTCTAAGACCGTTTCACCGCGCTTGATTCCTTTCAGGAGCATGTTAGCCACTCGTCTCTCTTAATGTGTTATCTTCTATGAGAACTGTTTTGTCATCAGAACCAAGGCCGCTCACCCAAAAAATTTCACACATTTCAGTACACAATCGTAAGATGTATGCCCCCGAAAGGGCGGATGGGGCTTGCAGAAACGTATTTAAAACTGGGTGTGTACATAGCTAAACTTGTGAAGGTCTGTATCGGCAGCAGCAACCATTACCCAAAGCATCATCTATTCTCAACAACAACGTAATAGATAAGAACTGCTTTAAGGCGTGAGGCTCCCACATGTGGGGGTTCACCCTCAGGAATGGGAGCCTCAGCTTATTACTGATCGTTGCATAAGTTACTAAACGTCTCTTGCGTTGTTTGATCGCTGATTGGGTTTAGCCTTCAACGCACGGATCAGTAGATATTAGCAATGTTATACCTCAGTGCTGTCCAGGCGGATCAGTGTGTTCCCTTTTACTCTAATATCTCCAGACCTTCCAGATCGAAGTTGAACAGTGAAAGCAGCCACTCGTCCGTCGGTGTCTCACCGGCAGGCTTGACCACGGTGCCCGTGTCTGGGACCGGCGTGCCTTCCAGGTCCAAACCGGTACCGTTGCTCACAAACTCGAACACGGTGAACGGGTCCCATTCGCCTTTCAGCATTAGCTCTCTCCTCTGCTCCACCAGTTCTACAATCTCAGCAGGGATCAACGGCAGTGCTGCCGGGCTGATGGCCTCAATGCCGACCTTGTTATCGTTCATGATGTCAACGGTTGGAACCTCGGTGCCATCCGCCAGCACCATCACATCGTCCATGCCCAGGTATAAAACCGTCTCCGGGTTTTCTTCCCCGGCCAGGTAATCATTGAGCATGTGCTCGTAAAGCACCTCCCAGCGTGTGTCGAACGATACGGCTACGGTGTCCGTGTCCGACCAGCCGTAAAAACCGACGATGTCCATGTCCTTGCCGATGAACCAGATGCCCTGCTCCTGGGCCACGTCCAGCGGGGAGCCGGAATCGGTCTGCTGGGTCAAGACATCCACGTCGTACTGTGTGATCAACGTGTTGGCGATGTCGCGCTCTTCCGTGGGCAGGTACCAATCGCCGACGTACTTCACGTACACGGTGACGTCTTTACCCAGTATTTCTGCTGCGTCCTGCACCCCGAGGAAGAAGCCGTTCTGCCGCCGGATGACCTGCACGGACGGGAAGGCTGAGACGATGCCGATATTGCCCGTCTCAGTTAACGCCCCGGCGATGAGCCCTTCCAGGTACAGGGCCTGGTACTGCCTGGGGAAGTAACGAATGAAGTTCCTCTTGGTGGTCAGGTCGCTGGCGATCACGGAGGCGAAGTAAGCGTCCGGATACTTATCGGCGATGTCCTCCAAAGGTAGGCCCATGAACTCTGCGTTTCCGGCCACGATGTTGGCTCCATCTGCAACCAACTCCTCGGCGTAAGGAACGGTGAGGTCAGGTCCTACTTCCTCCCTGTATACGTAATTTACATCAGGATATTTTTCAGCGATGCGCTGACCGGCGCGGTCGTGTGCACCGGACCAGGTAGTGCCTTCAATAATGCTGAAATGCTCGATCGCCAGGGTGGCACCCTCCTTCATTTCTTCAGTCGGTTGTGCGCACATCGTTGTAATTAGTGCTACAACGACTAAGATAGCAGAGATGCCAACCACCCTGAATACCCTAATTCTCTGTTCGCTGAATAATTTGCCTTTCATCTCGGTCCTCCTTTTCTATACTTCTTTTGGCAGCGTTCCTCACATACATTGATATGTAAACTGAGCCTCACGATCGCTGCCACCGATAAACCCCTGCGCCTGAGGCATTTCGATTATACAAAACCGATTTATGATTGTCAATTCTGATTGTCGTTCAAAAAAACATACCAGGTGTAAGACAATCACCCAGGACGCTCACCAACAAATGCGTCGATCCAGCAGCGAGGAAATTGTTTATTCTTTACTCCATTGGCACCTCCTCATAGGGTCAATATCACAGCAGCAATGACGATCACGATGAGCACAACCGCAATTACGACCCATTTCGCGGTTGGTGAAGAAAACATCTGCCCGAACATGTCTTTTGTCACGGCTGCCATAAATTTCGTCTCTGTAGGGGGCGTATAATCGACTTCCCCACCCTCAATCCGGGCTGCTTCGCGCGCCTGCAGGGCATCGTTCAGCGCTTCCAGCCCCTGGCGGATCATACTTTTGCTGGTAGTGTCCAGCAGCCGCTGACCCACGCTGGCCAGCCGCCCTCCTATCTGCAGATCTCCATTGTACTTCATCAGGGTCTTGTGATCACCCTGGTCGGATAAATTTACCCGCCCGGAACCCTTGACGAAACCGGGATTGCCTCTGCCCTCCACCGTTAAGGTCAGGCTTTCGGGTGGCTCTTCGTCTGATATGATCACTTTCCCGGAAAAAACGCCGCCGACCGGTCCGATGCGCACGTTCATCACCCCTTCGTACTCATTTTCGCCGGTCTGTTCCAATTTTTGGGTGCCGGGCAGTGCAGCGGCCAGCACTTCCGGGTCCCGTACCACCTCCCAGACCTGCTCGCGCGGTCCGTCAAAGATGTATTCTCCATCAATTTTCACTGCTCTTTCTCCTTATCATGAAGGTAACTACTCAGCCCGAAGGTATTGGGGCCCCCGCCCACCCCTACCCGGGAAAGCTGAGCAGTTACTCATGAAGTAATTCAAACAGCCGGTTGGGGCTGAGAGGCATTTCCATGATTTCCAGGTCGTAATCATACAAGGCGTCCTCTAATGCCTGTGCAAAGAGAGACGGGACTGGGATAGCACCGGCTTCACCGGCTCCCTTACTGCCAAGAGGATTAAGCGGCGATTGTGTCTCTTGGTGGCTGACTTCAATGTGGGGCATCTCCGTTGCCGAGGGGATCAGATAGTCCGCCAGCGAGGCGTTGAGCAGTTGGCCATTTTCATCATAGACAAGTTTTTCATAGAAGGAGTTACCAATACCCATGGATACACCGCCGTGGATTTGCCCTTCCACTATCAGTGGATTTATCACCGTGCCGCAGTCTTCGACCACAGTATAGCGCTTGATTTCTACCATCATGGTTTCTGTGTCTACTTCAACGATCATGGCGTGCGCTCCAAAAGCCGTTCCACCGTATTTTGGGCCGAAATAAGCGGTGGCTTCCAGACCAGGTTCGGTACCAGGCTCGACTGCCCCGCGCAGCGGATTCGCCAGCACGGCCAATTCCCCCAGGCTGATGGATATCCGAGGAACATCTGCAACCCGCACCTTACCGCCCTCAAGCTCCAGCTCTTCTTCGGGTGCTTCCAGGATCTCGCTGGCCAGCTTGAGGATCTTCTGGCGAACAGCCAAAGCTGAGGCATTGATGGCATTGGCCGCCACTACCGCTCCGCGGCTGGCAAAGGTGCCCGTCCCCCAATGAAACGCGGATGTGTCGCCGGTCACCAAATGAACATCGCTCACGTCCACGCCTAATTGTTCGGCGACGATTTGCGCAAATGAAGTAAAGTGGCCTTGCCCCTGTGTTCCAACCCCGGTCGCCACGTTTATTTTCCCGCTGGCCTCGACCGTAACCCTGGCTCCTTCGTAGGGACCAACGCCGGTCGTTTCGACAAAAGAGACGATCCCGATGCCTACGTGGCGGCCTTCGGCGCGCAGGCGCGGCTGGTCCACTTTTACGAACTGCTCGAAGTCGATCATGTCTGCGGCCTTCTCCAGCGCGGGTCTGTAGTTCCCACTGTCAAAAATGAGCGTTGCAAAGGCCTGGTCGATGATCTGGTGGTCGTATGGGAATGATTCGGGCGGAATAAAGTTGCGCTTCCGAATTTCGATCGGGTCGATCCCCAATTCTTTGGCAGCCAGGTCAAGCAGCCGCTCTACCACGAAAATGCCCTGGGGACGACCCGCCCCCCGCACCGGTGTTGTGAGGGTCTTGTTGGTAAATATCACCGTGACCTCACTGAAAAAGTTGGGCACATCGTAGGCTCCCATTGCGTGACACTGCGTGTTGAGCGGAATAGTCAGCCCGTAGGGGTCATAAGCTCCGGAATCGTGCAGGATCACGTCGCTGACACCCAGTATCCGCCCATCACGCGTCAGGGCCATCTCGGCTTCGTGGATCTGCTCCCGCTCCTGGGTGGTGGCGTAAAAGTTCTCCCGCCTGTCTTCGATCCATTTGACGGGTCTGTTCAGCTTGATTGAGATCCAGGGGATGAGCATCTCTTCGGGGTAAAACATCATCATTTTTGGGCCAAAACCGCCGCCCACGAAGGGCGCGATCACCCTGACCTGGTGTTCGGAGAGACCCAGTCGTGCAGCGAGACCATTACGTATCGGTATCGGAGCCTGGGTTGTGTCCCACACCGTCAGATGCTGGCTTTTTGGGTCCCACTGCGCCACAATGCCCCTGTTTTCCATCGCCACGGCTGCACCCCTATCAATGACAATGCGCCTCTTGATTAACAAATCAGCATTTTCTCGAATCGTTGCGTAATCACCCTTTTTCTGAACAAGGTGTGCTGCCAGATTCGAGTCCAGGTCATCATGAACGAGTACACTGTCTGGCTCCAGCGCTTTTTCCAGGTCTACCACCGCATCTAGAGGTTCCAGGTCAACAATGATGTCTTCTACCGCATCTTCAGCGATATAGCGGCTCTCGGCGATGACGAGGACAATCGGCTCCCCAGCATGGCGAACTTTATCTTTGACCAAGGGCACCTGAGTGCGTGAGTTGAAAAGGACATTCTCGACCGTGGGTGGAGGCGAAACCAGCGGGGGTCCTGGTTGCCATTCATCCCCCATATCTTCTGCAGTGATCACAGCCACTACCCCGGGTCGTTCACGAGCTGCGGAAACATCAATACTCCTGAGGTGTGCGTGAGCGTAATCACTGCGAAGGAACGCCGCATGCAGCATTCCCGGGATATCTACATCGTCAACGAACAGCGCACCTCCGGTCAACAGGCGAGGGTCTTCGTTGCGTAATATCCGTTTTCCAATAAATTTCTTCGTCACAATTTCACTCCTGAGAAAGATTCGGTCATTTAAACTTCATCGACGGGTGACATCTTCTGTGCGGCCAGTTTGACCGCCTCAACGATGTGCTGGTAGCCAGTACAACGGCACAGGTTGCCAGAGATCGCATGCATAATTTCATCTTCGTCTGGGTTGGGATTTTCTTCCAGGAAGGGTATCAGCGTTGTTAAGATACCCGGGGTACAGAAACCACATTGCACACCATGAGCCTCCCTGAAACTTTCCTGCAGCGGATGCAGCTGCTCGATCGTTCCTAGCCCTTCGACAGTGATTATTTCATGTCCATTGGCCTGCACAGCAAACATCAGGCAAGAGCGGACCGGTTTTCCATCGAAGAGTACCGTGCAAGCCCCGCATACCCCGTGCTCGCAGCCGACGTGTGTGCCAGTCAAACCCAATTCATGACGCAAGAAATCGCTTAACAATAAGCGCGGCTCGACAGAACGGTTGTAGTTTGTGCCGTTTACAGATACGCCTACGTCGGTTAATTTACGCATAAAAATCTCCTATGGGTCATATCGTCATTTCCCCCTGGCCTTATCGAGAGCCTCTACCAACGCTCGACGGGCAAGTACTTCAGCCAGGTGCCTTCGATATTCTGCCGAGGCGTGAATATCACTTCCAGGGTCAATGTCTGAAGTGGCCGCCTTTTTCGCCGCCAGGCGCATAGCTTCTGGTGTCAGCGTTTGCCCTCTGAGCATCTCGGCAGCCTGGTGAGCTTCCACCGGACCGTCCCCAACACTTAGAAACACCAGGCGGGCCTGCTGGCAGCGACCTCTTTTGTCAAGGGTCACAACCGCGGTGATACCCACCAGAGCGAAATCGTGTGGTCGTCGAGCGACTTCCACAAGTGCCCATCCAGAACGCGGCGGTAGGGGTGAGAATGCGGCTTCAACGAGCAGTTCTTCAGGTTCGAGGAGCGTGGTGAACATACCTACGAAAAATTCATTTGCTGGCACCCAGCGCTCCCCTTTATGGGAACGCAGCCGGAAGCGCCCGTCCAGCGCAACGCTCACAGCAACCAGCTCGGCAGAGGGATCTGCATGGGCTATACTGCCCCCAAAAGTACCCCGGCTGCGGATTTGCATGGTGGCGATATTGGGCATCGTCTCGTGGATAAGGGGCGTGCGTTCAGCGACCAACGGGTCGCGCGCCACTGTGGCGTGGCGCGTCATAGCTCCCAGGCGCAGGCCCCCATCCTCGGTAGGGCGAATGAAGGTGAGTTCGGGGATATTGTTCAGGTCGATGATAACGGTAGGCTGGGCCAGCCGGAAATTCATCATGGGTATCAGGCTTTGTCCTCCAGCCAGGACTTTAGCGTCGTAGCCAAAATCAGCCAGATGGGACAGAGCCTCATCAATCGTGTTTGGGGCGTAGTAATCGAAAGCGGCTGGTTTCATTAAGTAACTACCTCCTCAATTATTGGTCATTCCTCGCTTGAACCGGCACACATCGGTAATAGGTTATATAGCTAAGTTTTGTTTTGGTCAATCTCTTGTCGATTATGGTAGGAGCTCATCCTGCTGGGTGCTTCCTATTCGTTTTACGAAAGCAGAAAAATTTGTAGGTGTACGGTCTAGCAGCCAACCGAGGACACGCGGGCTGCCCCACAGCCCGTAGCTATCATAATATAGAAACATCTTCACCAGGGTCTTGACCTGGTAGTCGCTCATGCCCGAAATACGGGCATTACGTTCCCACGCGTCGAGCGACACGCTTTGCGCGCGTACGGATCGTTCCAATTGCTGGCTCAGTATCGCAGCCACTTCGGTTTGGGTCATCGCCTGCGTACCGACAAGTTCATAAACTGCTCCTTCGTGTCCGGGCTGCGTTAGAACTTCCGCCGCAGCTAATGCGACATCATATAAATCTACCATACTTAACTGGGTCTCTACCGAATACGGCACCGGGTAAATACCCTGCTCGAGAATTTGCTCCCAGTGCACGAGAATGTTCTGCATATAAACCGTGGGCTGCAGTATCGTGTACCGCAGTCCTGATTCAAAGATCTGTTCCTCTACTCTCAGTTTAGCCCAATGGTGCGGCATGGTTTCGGTCTGTGGGTGCAGCACAGAGTGGTAGACGAAATGTTCGACGCCAGCAGATATGGCGGCGCTGATCACAGCCTGCCCGATGGCAATCTCGTCCGGGCTGACGTTGGGGCAGATGTGGTAGACTGCCTGGACGCCTTGAGCCGCACGATCCATGACTGCCTGAGTGCACATATCTCCAACGCAGACTTCTTGAATTCCCATGGCCTCGACTAGGCGGATATGATCGCGCCGGTGCACCAACGCCCGCACAACCTCACCCCTGGCTGTGAGTTCCTGGATGATTGCACGACCCGTTTTGCCGGCCGCGCCGGTGAGGAGAATCATGCGGCACAACGAATCAGCGCGAGGTCGTACATTAACTGCCCTCTCTCCAGGCTACGAAACGACCCCACATGGAGGCGATTTCCATGCCCTTCTGCAGGTAGCAGCCGATATAGTATCGCCCGCTCTCGGCATCGGCGATATCCTTGCCCAGGTTCTCAGCGTGGACGATTTTCTTCGGAAAGAGGTTCAGATGCGTGTCCTGGTAATACTTGTCCAGCGGGAACATCTCGTCCCAGTCCTTTCCAAAGTCTTCGATCAGTTTGCGGTTGGCTTCCTCGAAGGTCTTGGGGTGCCAGATGCGTTGGATGGTGTTCATTGGATGATCCTGGCTCACAGCATCGATGGCCAGCCACTTTATTTTTTTGTCGATACACCATTGTGAGAAGTCCGGCGAAGGGCCGGGATGTTTGATCATGTAGCGGAATTCATCCGAATCGGGGCTGATCCAACCGTACTTATACCAGCCAGTCTTGAGGATCAGAATGTCTCCCTGGCGGACTTCTACGACACTTTCGATCATCTCGGGCGTGTAAACACTGGCATCGCTAACCAGGTGGGAGATATCAGCAATCACGCCGGGTCCTGCCCAATCCTCCAACGGAACTTCGCCGATCGCTCTTCCCGCTGGCCAGAAGTGTTTCTCGCCGTCCATGTGGGTTCCCAGGTGGATGGATGCGTTGCAGATAGAACCATTCCTTCCCATGCCAAAATACTGCCCCCCCACGCGCTTGGTGTAAGTGACGGTTAACGGCACATAGTTAGCCCATTGGGGTGTTTGCACGCTGAAGGGGATGGTGAGGTCCAACATTTGAGCCGAGTCCATGATCTGGAAGAACTGGTCTTCCGCCATCCCATCCGGAGGCCGCAAGGCGCACACACGTGACCAGGATGTCTCAACCTCCATGAAGGGGATCGGGTGCACCATCACCCAGGCACGCTGGTCTTTCAGCTCATCGATTTCACCGACGATAGATTCCACCAGCAGAAGATGGGCTTTGGGCATCGTGGTGTGGGTCATCTGATAATATTCGTCCTGGGGGAACATCTCATCCCAGGATTTTCCATATTCCGCCATCAACTTGGCTTCAGCCTTCTTGAATTCGTTTTCGTGCATATAGCGGATGGGGGTGTTCATGGGATGTTCAACACAACCACAATCCACGCCGATGGCTTTGAGCTTCATGTCCAGGGCCCATTGGAAGAAATCGGGGGAAGGACCTGGATGCCTGACCAGGAATCCGAATTCCTTCGACTCGACACCGCCTTGAGCATCCGGGTTGAAGACATCGGGCCAATCCCACGAATACCGGTGATACCCGGTATTGATGATCAAGATGTCGCCCTCCTTGACGGTTGCTTTTTCCATGATCATCTCCGGCGTATACAGGCTGTAATCCGAAACTCCATCTGAAATATCTACCACAACGCCAGGCCCGCACAGGTCTTCCAAGGGAACATCGGCGATAGCCCTGCCGCCAGAATGGAAGGCTGTTTCGCCAACCAGGTGTGTCCCGACAGTGTTGCTCCAGTTCAGCAGCTGGCCGTTTGCACCCTGTCCTCCGCCATAAGCTCCTGTGACTCTCTTGAAAAAGTGGATCTCCAAAGCTTTTTCTCCAGGCCACGGGGGTGTAAAGATGCTGCACCCCTGGGTCAGATCATACAGCCTGGCATCGTCCATAACCTTGATGAATTGTTCTCGATCCATTCAAACCTCCTGACCAAATACCTAATACCCATACCGCTCGGCAAAGACTACCAGCGCCTCCTCAAACATCTCCATGGGCGGTCGTACAAGTCCAGCTCCGACCTGCCCTACGCCGGCTTCCTTGTGAGCGATGCCGGTGTTGACGCGGGGCGTGATACCCGTTTCTATCACCTTGCGGATGTCAATACCAGTTGGAGTACCTCGGAAATCCAAGGGGGGAATGGTAAAGTACTTGTGCTCTGTAGAGCAAATCTCATACATTTCCAGGGTGGCGTTCATCGCATCTTTCGGTGTGCCGCTGACGAACGCTACTATGGCAGGCGCAGATGCCATCGCAAACCCTCCTATGCCAACCGTTTCGGTGATTGTGCTGTCACCAATGTCCCCGCTGGAATCTTCGGCCGTAAAGCCGGGGAAGTACAGGCCTTGAGGGATAGCAACAGGGGCGGTGAACCATTGATCTCCTAAACCGCTCACGCGAATACCGAAATCTGTACCATTGCGGGCCATCACGCTGACAATTGTGCTGCCTTCAACCCCATGTGCGGCGTCCGCCATCGCCTTACAGGCTGCCATCACGGGGTTGAGCACGCTCAAAGCATTGTCGCCCAGGGCACGAATGATGTCCGCTGCAGTATCAGCATCATTGGTTGCCTTAACGATGAAAGGGGCCAGCGATTTAGTGAACAGCACAGAACCCGCTTTGTTGCGATTGTGCCCTTCGTCTCCCATGTGCAGCGCCTCGGCTAAAAGAGTGCGGATATCAATCCCGCCGGATCGTTCGATCGCCTCCCCCAGCACGGGAGCCATCACATCTTCCATCCATTGCAAGCGATCCAGCACTTCCTCACTGTAAGCACCGTAGCGCAGCACTTTACCGTAACCTTCGTTTAAGTTGGAGAAAGACTTGTTGCCGTGCGTCTTATTCTCCAGGACATAGACCGACATTGAGGGACAGATGACGCCTGCCATTGGCCCAACGGCCTGGTGGTGGTGGCAGGGTTCAAGTTCAATCTCACCCGATTCGACCAGAGACCGGGCTTCACCTTCGTTCTTGGCTTTCCCCTCAAATATCAAGGCGCCGGTAATTGCGCCCCGCATCGGCCCAGATGCCCGAGCCCAAGTGATGGGCGGACCGGCGTGCAGGAGTAAGTTGTCGCGCATGCCGGGGACCAGATCTCGGGCTTTGCCCATTCCCACGACTACCGGGTGTGCCTCCATCATTCGCTGTGTGGCTTCTACATTGGCCTTTTCGATGTCCATTTTTTCCTTCCTCGTAATTTGAGATTTGTGATCGTTGGGCGAGAGGGGTAGAATTGTTCGAACTGCTGGCTCCATTCTGCACTACTTGCGAGGGAAACGCTTCCCCGGTTCAAACCGCGAGCGAGCCTCATTGAGAATTTCTTCGTAAAGCTCCAGGTTGCGGTCTTCCAGGTGGTCAAAGGTTTGCAGACTCTTGCTGCCCCATGTAATATAGCGCATCGGGTCGGGATCGAGTCCGGCAGCGATAATCTCCTCGCTGCCCCGCGCCTGGGCTAATCGCCAGGCGATCGGATTTACGATCATGCTGTGACCAAAGCCATAATTACCGCGCGCATCTGGTCCGACTAAATTACTGGCGACAATGTAAACGTGGTTGTCGTAAGCACGCGCGGCGTTAGTGATATACCAGATATCGTAGCTGCGCTGGAAGGCGGAGGCTCTGACGATGATCTCAGCACCTTTCACCGCCAGCAAGCGCGAAAGCTCTGGGAAGTCGCCGTCATAGCATATGATCATGCCGATATTGCCCAGGGCGGTTTCGAACACATCCGCGCGCTCCCCCACCGTCACCCATCCACCGCCATCACGACGCTCCCACGGGGCGGGGTGAGTCTTATCATAAATGCCCGTTATCTCCCCATGCGGACCGATCAGTATGGCTGAATTATATACCACTCCTCGTTCTGCTCCACGCCTGTAAGATGGCCAGACTACGTAGACACCCAATTCTTTGGCTGCTGATTGGACATCACGAGTAATGCGACCCGGGGCCTCATCAACCAGGTCCCACAAATCTTCTGGGTGCAGGCCGGTCTCATAACCGGTCGTCACGGTCTCCGGAAAGACAACCAGTTCGGCATCATGTTCAACGACGGCCCTTTTTAGCCAGGTGATCCCTTTATCAACGTTTGCCTGCACGTCGTTAGGTGTTATGGCAATTTGAACGCAAGCAGCAACAAACTCCTTCATGAATAAGCACCTCGCTTTATTTGTTTTTCATTCGTTCCAGGATTGCCATTAATCTTTCGTCGCCGCTGGCTGGGGGACGCCAATCTACTTGGATGACCGGCGTTTCCTGGGCTGCCAGACTCTCCGTGAATGACTCCAGGCCGACGTTAATCGCTGCCAATGGCTGGTTCAGGACAGCTAAATCCACGCTCTCCAGGCTGGTTTGGTCTACCTGGGGGGGCTGGGGGTCGAGCGAACCCGTCAGATGACCAACGTAGCGCACAGCAGCATCATTGCTGGTATATACTGAAGCCCCGGCTTCTTCTAGCTGCTGTACCTGGGACTTCAAGTCCTGGGGATCCTCATCGGTGCCCGTCACGACGGTCACAACTTCTAAATAACGCCCGGCATCTTCGGCTTCGGCCCGTGCCCTGCTGATGGCTGGAGCCAGATCGCCGGCCGGGTCGGGATGCGCGCCGTAGCCCAGCACCACGTCCAGCAGGATAACGGCAACCTCCGGGTCGCTGGCTTCCAGATCCAAACGCCGCATGCGGAGGTCATTGTCCATCATCGGGTGCAGGCGACCCACCGTGAACTCGTCTTCGCCCAGGTCAACGATGGTGTGAGCCTGGCTGACCAGCGAGTCGGCGAGTCTCAAATCTTCCTCCAGCGGGGCATTAGAGTAAACCGCCGGGAGATGGTCCTGCAGGATAAGCTGGGCTTCATAAGCCAGGGTGCCTCCGGAGAAGAGGCCTCTCAGGTAGCGCTGGCCGGGTGCAAAGCGCTCGAGATTAATATCCACCACCGGTTCCGTGCCCGGCTCTGAAGCAGCCAGCTGAATTGCCAGCTTAGCAGTTTCGTCGAATGTGGTAGTGAAATACAAATCGTCCACTTTTCGAATCGAAGTGGGGTAGCCGATGAAATCCACGACAACAGGTTTACCTGTCAGGCGGGCAGCCCTCACCAGCTCGTCCGCAACCTTGGGTGAGGGTGGCTTGGAAACCAGCACAATGACCCGCGTATTGTGGTCACGGCTGAGCAGATCAATCCCCTGGCGGGCTGTCACCGCGTTCACCGCCTCAGAGAGATCGCGGCCTCCAGTGCCGAGAGCGTGGGTGATGCCGCTTCCTAACTGGTGAATGCGGGCGCTCACCTGCTGCAAGCCGGTTCCCGAGGCGGCTACCAGGCCAATCGGCCCACGGCGAACCTTGTTGGCAAAACCTAGCCCGACGCCATTGACAATCGCTGTGCCGCAGTCTGGACCCATCAGCAGCAGGCCCTTCTTTGCGGCCATCTGTTTTAACTCAATCTCGTCTTCGAGGGAGACATTGTCGCTGTAGAGGAAGACGTGTTTGCCCAAACGCAGCGCCTGGCGCGAAACCCCCGCAGCATATCGCCCCGGAACCGAGACGAGCACCCACTGTGCATCGGGCAGCATCCCAACAGCCGATTCAAGGCTCTTCGGACGATATTCCTCGTCTACTCCCCCTCGTTGTCGAGAGGTGAGCAGTTCATCCACCTTCTCCAGAGCAGCCTTAGCAGCCGTATCGTCATTAGCTTTAACTACGATGATCAAGTCATCGGCAGCAGCGACCTGAACTTGTGGCGTAAACAAATCGCTCTGGGCTAACAAGTCCTTATTTGCTGGGGTCCCCATCATCACCCCGGCGTCCAGGACACCCGCTTGACTTGCCAGGGAGTGCTGCAATTGCATAAGAACGATCGAGTCGTAATAAGTCCCTGATCGGATTTCTACCTCAGTTACTGACATAGTGATTACCCAACTGTTTGCTAATTTGAGAATATGAAGGTGAAAAAGAGATCTGCCGCTTACTTAATTCTATCTGGCCTATCAGCCTCTGTTGCAGCGAGGCTTCACCTTATAATTATAATCCTTATTCAGCTACGAATAGCCATGATTCTTTTACCATCCTGGTATTGTATGTTCATCGTGAAGAGAAATCTCCCGGACTGTCAAAAGCCAGCATCCCTTTCCGCACTTTCCAAACCTGGTCAGAGACATGGCTATCACCTGCCAGACCAGGGTGGATGGGGCGACAGCAGGGTATTTTTATTGGGAGATACAAACGAACAGACCATTACCCGTATTAGAGAGCAGTATAATTGAGGTAGAAAGCTTAACTGAGATAGTACGAAAAGAATGAAGAATATGTGGAATGAGGTCCTAAGTACAGACATAAAAATTTTATTGAGTGTCATCCTGAGGAGCGTTCTTTGCGACGAAGGATCTCAGCCTGGCCATGAAGCAGAACCTTCGCTATGTTTATCCTGAGCCTGTTGAAGGGCTCGGGATGATGCTGTAGAATATTTATGATCGTACTAAAATGAAAAGTAAGGAGACACGATGATGAAACTATCCAGGTCTAACTGGTTGTGGATCGCTTGGGGACTCGTATTGGTTGCTGCGATGAGCTGTAATTTCCCCGTAAGCTTGTTTAACGAGGAGCATACCCCCTCACCGGTCGAGGGTGGTTCTATACTTCCTTCTGAAGCAGCAACCGGGACACAATCTGTACTTTCCACCGAAGAAATACACGAGACACTCACCACTCCTGAAGAACAGGCTCCCGCAGCTCCACCTACTGCCGAACCGCCGCCATCGACCACGTCTTGTGATGAGGATGTTTGTATAGAAAGTGGTACCTTCCTGCTTTCGCGCCCCATCGGTCCTGGTGGGCGGAATACGTTCGATCCCTCCAATCGTTTCGGCGAGTACCAGCGCACGACTGGAGAGGCGCACTTCGGCACCGACTTTCTTAATTCGTTGGGAACGCCTGTACTTGCCGCGGCGAACGGCGTTGTGGTAGTGGCTGGTGACGACAGTAAAACCCCTTACGCCCTGCGGCCAGACACGTATGGCAGCCTGGTAATACTGGAGCACAGCCTTCCCGGCGTTCCAGAGCCAGTCTACACGTTGTACGCCCATCTTTCACAGGTGTCGGTCAGCAAAGGAGATCAGGTGCTGGCCGGGCAGGAGATCGGTCGTGTGGGGATGTCCGGCCGGATAAAAGGCAGCACGCTCCACTTCGAGGTGCGATTAGGTGAAAACCTCTATCATTCTGCTCGCAACCCGGAATTGTGGGTCGAACCGCTAACCGATGAGCAAGGACAAATGACAGGTGCGCTGGCAGGTCGCATCCTGGATGCCGGTGGCAAATATATCCGGATGCCCAACATTGTGTTGGAGCGGTTGGCCGGTCCTGGTCTGCCAGCCTTGGACCAGGTCTACCTGAAAACCTACTCTTCCAAACACCTGGTGGGTCAGTCTCCGTGGTTTGAGAATTTCGGCGTTGGTGATCTGCCAGCAGGTTCGTACCAGATATCCTTCTGGTTAAATGGGATGCAGCAAAAAGTAATTGAAATCGAACCGGGAAAGCTGACGCTGGTGAACTTCCTGGTTGAATAAGCATCTCAGTTAATAATCCTCAGCGCCGGCAGCTTCAGGGGGGATTACCCAAAAATAAAATTACCCGCTGCCCAACAGCAGGAGCTTTCCTTCCACCTGTAATATCGCTATTACAGAGCAATATTGAAGCTTCGGTCCTTGGACGCAATCCTTATTAGCGACTTAAAATACGATAACGATACGTTAACTGCATGGATATCCCTGGCATGATATAGTTCTCTCTGAATTTTGAAAGTCAGGATTGGTAATAAAGTTTATAAGTATTGGAGCAACAGAGAGACTTACCACATGAAGAAATATGCCTACTATTTACTAAGTGCTGCGTTTATATTCAGTGTAATGCCATTCGCGTTGGGAAATGCAAAAGCCGTCGCGAATCCACCTCCCGGGGAGGCTTCTACGCCATCCGATCATCTAACTGGTCTCCAGCCGCCAGAAGCAAGCCAACGCTACTATCTCCCCCTCATCCATAATGGCCGCTACCAAGAGGTTATAGAAGACTCCATTTTTGGTGTAGAGAGTGGTTCTGTCCGCACAGATAATATGGACTTAATGTCAGAAGCCGGGACAAAATGGGTGCGCGTTAATGGTTTGTTGTGGTCGCAGGCCGAACCTGTCCAGGGGCAGATCGACTGGCAGTCTGACACAATAAAAAAAATGGAACTGGAGTTGGATGAAGCCAACAAGCAGGGGTATGAACTCATATATATCGTTCGCACCGTTCCCGTTTGGGCACGCCAATACCCCAGCTCAGAATGTGGACCGATCAGGGAGGACAAGCTGAATGCCTTCGGCGATTTTATGCAGGAGATGGTCACGTATTTCAGCTCTACGCCCTACAACCTGGTCTACTGGGAGATGGGTAATGAGCCTGATGCACCCATAAACGACGCGACCTTCCCGTTTGGCTGTTGGGGAGTACCCGAGGATGATTATTATGGTGGAGGATATTATGGGGAGATGCTCAAATACGTTTATCCAAAAATGAAAGCCGCCAATCCAGACATTCAGATCTTGGTCGGTGGTCTGTTATTGGATTGTGATCCAATCAATCCCCCCGAGATTTCTCCAGGAGAATTCAAAGATTGCCGTTCATCTAAATTCTTGGAAGGTATATTGAGAAATGGCGGCGGTCCATACTTCGATGGAGTTAGTTTCCACGGTTACGAATATTATCAAGGCGCGCTTGGACATTACTCTAACAGTAATTGGCACAGCAGTTGGGATACTACTGGACCAGTTATCGACGCCAAGATAGACTATATCAAGAATGTTTTATGGAGTTACCAACAGGGCGGTAAGTACATCGTGTCAACCGAGGTAGCCATGTTATGTGACACTAACTGTACCGAAGATTTTGAGGCTACAAAAGCGAATTACCTGGCTCAAGTGTATGCCGACGCCAGCTTTATCGGTTTGCTTGCAAACATCTGGTACGATGTGAATGGGTCGTGGCGAAACAGCGGGTTGATTGATCATGGAGAACCATTACCCGCTTACGACGCCTTTCAGACATCTCACATGGAAATTGACGGCCCAGACGCGATTGTAGACATCAGCGATGGCTGGCTGCGGGGGTATGAGTTCCAATTCCCTGATCGCCGGGTGTGGGTCATCTGGGCTCAGGATGGTAGCTCGCATACGTATACTCTCCCGGGGACACCTTACAGAATCAAGGATATCTACGGAAATAATCTCCCCGTTTCCCAGGTAATAAACGTTAATTACAACACGCTCTACATAGAGTGGCTTCCATAGTGTTGAATTAAAGCTGCCATATCCGATCGTTTTCAGCAGCCACGTTGTAACCTCCTTGATCCAGGCGCCGTCCCCGGCGCCATGTTCAGTTTCCGTTTCCACGTATGACGTTTGGAGTGTACCGGTCTACACTGTTTACCGTGTTTACCTATCCCCTCCGTTTCATCATCCACGTATAGATCATCTGGGGTGTAACCCTAGTACCTGATACCTGGTCGCTAAATTTGTTTCATCATCCCCGTTTAGCTCGTCCGGGGTTTAACTTTACCTGTTTACTTGTTTACCTGTTTACCCTATTTACCGTGTCTACCTTGCCCCTCCGTTTCAGTATCCACGCTTGGATCGTTTGGGGTGTAACACTATAATTCGTGTATTCGTGTATTATTCGTGGACGGGTCTCAGCCTCCACGTTT
>Ga0209013_10000951_pt1 | contig 26686 bp, 25 predicted proteins | sample Cruoilmetagenom2_FD_187291 | JGI IMG/M metagenome (GOLD analysis project Ga0209013, IMG submission 187291) | Oil polluted marine microbial communities from Coal Oil Point, Santa Barbara, California, USA - Sample 2 (SPAdes) (version 2) | ecosystem: Environmental > Aquatic > Marine > Oil seeps ...
ACAAAACAACTGCTTATCCGGGCCACGGGCCTGAAACTACCATCGGATATGAAAAATTACATAATCCTTTTGTTGCTATTGGCAAAGATCTGATTTAATATTTCATCAAATCGTTAATACTATCTGAAATGAATGCTTCATCCTGAAGCATCATGCAATTAAAGTGTTTTTTAGGACACTTTTTATAACCAAGTTTGCTACATGGCCTACATTTTAAATCATTTACCTCTGAAAAGACTGATGTAGTATTTCCAGATGGAAAATATGGATACATGCCAAATTTAGGAATCGTATTTCCCCAAATGCTAACAATTGGCTTTTGTAATGCTGCCGCAATATGCATTAGGCCAGTATCATTAGAAATCACGGCAGCCGATTGCTGAATGAGTGATGCTGATTGATCAAGATTATAGTTGCCACAAGTATTGAACACATCAGGTTTTTGAAGTTGCTTGATAATTTCATCACCTCTATTCCTATCTTGCTTATCTCCTAAAAGAACAACCGGATAGTTAATTTTTGATATAATTGAAATTAATTTCTCTGCCGGTAGCATCTTTGTAAAATGTTGCCCACCAATTGCAATAGCTACATAACCATTTGATAAATCAAGATTTATTTTTTTTACTTCAACAATTGCATCTTCTGGAATGAAATAATCTAAACCCTTTCCATCATTTATCACATTCAAATGTTCTACTGCTTTAAAATATCTGTCAACAATATGTACATCGGGCAAGCGGTTTATTTTTAAGTTTACCATGAGCCACTTTTGAATGTTCAGTTTAGGAAATGAAGAAACGGGTTTATTTAATGCCTTTCTAAGCTGATATGACCTCCTATTTTTTTGAAGATCAATTATAAGATCAAATTTTTCCACTTTTAAAAATGGTATGACTTCTTTAATGCTTTTCCGCAATGTATAAACAGCATCAATATTTGGATTGTTGGATAAGATAGTTGAATATTTCTCTTTTGTAAGTACATGAAGTTCGCAGTTAAGCTGTGTCTTCAGAGTTCTGATAACAGGTGTGGTTAAAACTATATCACCAATTGAACTAAAACGTATGAGTAATATTTTCTTCAAGAATTTTATAGTTTGGTGGCAAAGTTACACAAACCGATTAATTACATTTGTAGCAATATTCAATAAGCAGAATTATGTCATTAACCCCAACCAAATCTGTAGCAATGGGTTTTAAGGCACCCGATTTTAATTTACCTGATACCCGGACCGGTAATGCGGTTTCGTTTAAAGATACAAAAGGTGATAATGGCACTTTGGTAATGTTCATCTGTAACCACTGTCCATATGTTAAACATATTATTCAGGAGTTGGTAAAAATCGGAAATGAATATATTCCAAAAGGTATAGGTATAGTTGCTATTAATTCGAACGATATTGTAAAGTATCCTGATGACCACCCGGATAAAATGAAAATGCTTGCAGAAGAATTAAATTTTCCTTTTCCATACCTATTCGACGAAAGCCAGGAAATTGCAAAAGCTTATGATGCTGCCTGCACCCCTGATTTTAACTTATTTGATGTAAATAACAAATGTGTTTATCGTGGTCAACTGGATAGTTCACGACCCAGTAATAATGTTCCTGTAACAGGCGTTGATTTGAGGAAAGCATTGAATCAGGTATTAAATGGTGAACAAGTACCTGTAAAGCAAACACCAAGTATTGGCTGTAATATAAAATGGAAAGAATAGCTTTTATTTGAACTGGTAAAATACTGACAGAACAAGAGCATCATTGAACTGACCATAACCCCATAACCGCCAAACATCACCTGTAACGTTATTTGTTCGGATATTCAATAATGAGTTATTAGTTCTGAAATCTACTCCGAGGTGATCTGTTACAAAAAATCGTAACCCAAAATTTATTTGAAAAGTTACCCTGGCGGGTTTATTGTATCCCTGTTGATTACTAATTTCATATCCATCCCTGTCCGTTTCATAATAGCCAACCAAAACTCCCATTGATGGTCCTGCTTCTAAAATAAACCTGTCAATCTTAAACAGGTATAACACGGGCATTTCAATATAATTAACCCTGAACAAATAATTATCATACATATTATTTTCAGGATCAGGATTTTTACGGCTTCCTTTCTGAAAATAAGTAAGCTCCATTTGAAAAGCAGATCGCACACTTACATCAAGATTTACATATCCCCCGCCAAAAATACCACCTTTATGAAATCCTGAATAAGTATCTCCTGCCACCTGTGAACCTACGATTCCAGCTGTAATGCCACCATGAAATTGTTGAGCATTAACAGGTTTCGCTGTAAATGAAAAAGCAACAATAAAACTTATAACCCATAAAGCTGATCTCATTCAGCAAATGTAAAGACTTTTAAAAATAATCTTGAGGATACTATCTGATGTTATCCTAATGCCAAAATATTTCAAAGCACAAAATTTAACTTAAAGTTAACTTTAACATTCATCTGGTTATTAAAAATGTAGTATTTTAGTTCTCTTAATTACTGAATACTACGTATTTATGGATTATAGTGATTACAAGATCCTTTTGGTTGATGATGAAGAGGACATCATAGAGTTTTTAACTTACAACTTACAAAAGGAAGGATTTCAGGTAAGCGCAGCCTATAATGGACTTCAGGCAATTGAAAAGGCTACCGAAGAGAAACCTCATCTTATAATTATGGATGTAATGATGCCTGAAATGGATGGTATTACGGCTGTAACAGAAATAAGGAAAAACCCGAAATTAGATGAGACTTTAATCATTTTTTTAACAGCACGTTCTGAAGATTATTCACAAATAGCAGGCCTTGAAGCCGGTGCTGATGATTATGTGTCGAAACCTATAAAACCAAAGGTATTAGTAAGTAAGCTTATTGCTCTGTTGAGGAGGTCAGTCAAAAAAGAAAAGTTAGAAATCATTAAAGTAAATGATCTTGTTATTGATCAGGAACAATTTGTAGTTATTAAAAATAATGAACAAATCATCCTTCCAAAAAAAGAATTCAAACTTTTAAAATTGCTGGCTGTATCACCAAACAAAGTGTTCACAAGAGAAGAAATATTCTCTAAAGTTTGGGGGGATGATGTAATTGTTGGTGACAGGACAATTGATGTACATATAAGAAAAATTAGAGAAAAAATAGGTGTTGATTATATTCGCACCGTAAAAGGAATCGGATATAAACTGGAAGAAATCTCATGATCAATTCAAGTCCAAAAAAAATTGCTGCTCTTAACGCACTCTTCATTACTTTTATTACAGCTATCATTTATGTGATAATCACCCTTGCATTTTATTCTTTCAATTTAAAACCTTTTTTAATCGTTTTTATTACTGTTTTTATTTCTTCTTTCTTCATTATCAACTACTCTCTGGAAAAGTTTATATATGAGAAGATCAAAATCATTTATAAAACTATTGGTAAACTCAAATCACATAAAAAGGATGATTTAAAAAAGAAATCAAAATCCGGTGATGTATTAGAAATTGTTAATCAGGTTGTATTGGAATGGGATGAAGAGAAGAAAAAGGAAATTGAAGAGCTCAAAAAAATGGCTACATACAGGCGTGAATTTCTCGGTAATGTTTCTCACGAATTAAAAACCCCCATATTCAATATTCAAGGGTATATCCTTACACTTTTAGACGGTGGAATTGATGATCCAGGCATCAACGAGAAATTTCTTAAAAAATCAGCAAAGTCAGTAAACAGAATGATAGCCATTGTAGAGGATCTTGAGTATATCAACAAATTTGAATCGGGGGAATTAAAGTTAAATAAGGAATCGTTCGATTTATTGGAGTTAACAAGAGAGGTAATAGATTTCATGGAGATGAAAGCTGAGAAATTCGAGGCTCAAATAAATATCAAATCTTCATTTCGAACATCAAAAATTATTGCGGACAAAAGAAGAATCAGGCAGGTATTAATTAACCTAATCGATAATGCCATTAAGTATGGTGATAAAGATCATAATCAAATCAACATTTCTTTCTACGATTTTCATGACAATTTCCTGGTTGAAGTTTCCGATAACGGAAAAGGTATCCCAGAAGAAAATCTGCCCCGCATTTTTGAACGGTTTTACAGAACAGAGTTTAGTCGATCACGTGATAAAGGTGGGTCCGGTTTGGGATTAGCCATTGTAAAACATATTATTGAAGCACATCAACAAACCATCTCGGTAAGAAGTAAATACGGAAAAGGGGCTACCTTTTCTTTTACCATGGAAAAAGGGTAATACCAAATGAACACCAAAACAATCTATAAATTCTTTATCTTTTCTGGTTTTACTGCACTTAAAATTTTAACCATAGCTTTGGCTATGCTGAAAATTTGAAGATTGTAAAACAGAAAAATATTTTGAATTCATATTGATCATTTTGAAATTCAATTGGTATAATTGGCTGGCTGGATACTGCTTACCTGTCTATAGCATAGCGAAGGCAGGGATGCTTTCTACTTTTTCCTTTCTATTGTAAATTCAATAAGCTGTTCAAGAGAATTTCTTGCCTCGTTATCAGGAAACTCATGTAACAAATCGATAGAAGCGTTCATGAATTCAAGCATTTTTTCAGTAGCATACTGAATGCCACCTGACTGAACTACCATTTCAATCAACCAATCAACTTTTTTATGATTTGTATTGTAACGTTTTACAATATTTATCATCTTTCGCTTATCTGACTTTGAAACCTGATTGAGTGCATAAATTAAAGGGAGGGTCATTTTCTTTTCTTTAATATCAATTCCGCTAGGTTTCCCTGTATTATTTCCCTTTGAGAAATCGAAAAGATCATCCTTGATTTGAAATGCCATACCAGCCAGTTCTCCAATTTTTCGCATCTTTTCAATATCCACATCTCCTGATGCGGATGCAGCACCGCTTGCGAAACATGAGGCTATAAGGGAGGCAGTTTTTTTTCTGATTATTTCATAATAAATATCTTCCTTGATATCCAACTTTCGCGCTTTCTCAATCTGAAGAAGCTCTCCTTCACTCATTTCCTTTACTGCTCTTGAAACAATGTCAAGGATTTTATATTCCTTATATTCCAAAGCAACCAACAAGCCTCTTGATAAAAGGTAATCGCCAACTAAAACCGCTATTTTATTTTTCCATAATGCATTTATCGAAAACCTGCCACGTCTTTGTGACGAATCGTCAACTACGTCGTCATGTACAAGAGTTGCAGTGTGCATAAGTTCAATTAGTGTAGCCGCACGGTAAGTAGAATCGTTAACACTATTAAAAAGTTTAGCACTATAAATCACTATTAACGGCCGCATTTGTTTGCCTTTTGCCTTTAAGATATAACGCATGATCACATCTAACAGAGGCACTTTTAACTTAACTGAATTACGAAATACTTTTTGAAATGCAGCTAACTCTTCAGCTACGGGCCGTTTTATTTCATTTAAACTATTCATCGCAGAAATATAACCAAATTTAAGCCTATTTTTGTGAAAAAGTTTTTGTGGCCGGTTTTTTATTTGACAATATCGTTTTTGGACCCGTTTATAGTCGGAGATTTGGTGTTTCACTGGGTATAAATCTGTTACCGAACAACAGTAAATACTGTAACTTTAATTGCATTTACTGCGAGTGCGGGTGGACAGAAATTAAAAAGGGTGAAAAAATAATTCTTCCAAATCGGGAAGAATTAAAAAACAGGCTTACTGATAAATTAAAGTCATTAAAAGGTACGGTTAATGAGCCGAACACTATTACGTTTGCAGGTAACGGTGAACCTACTATACATCCTGATTTTTCCGGTATTATTGATGAAACAATAAAGATACGAGACAAATTCGCACGCCAAGCTAAAATATGTGTATTGTCGAATGCCAGTACATTACATAAGCCAAGAGTGATTGAAGGATTAAAAAAAGTAGAGCTGAATATCCAAAAACTGGATTGTGGCACCGAAGAAACTTTCAAGCTGATCAACCAGGCTACAGCAAGACTATCCTTTGAAAAGATAGTTGAAAGTTTATTGTCCTTTGAGGGCAAATTAATTATTCAAATTCTGTTTTTCCGTGGTGAGTATAATGGAAATTATATTGATAATACTACTCCCGAAGAAATAGATGCATGGTTGAAGATTGTAAAAAAAATCAATCCTGAATATGTGATGATTTATTCTATCGACAGGGGAACACCGGCAAAAGACCTTCAGAAGATTTCTGAACAAGAGTTAAACGAGATTGCTGCCCGTGTTGGAAAAGAAGGTATTAGAACAAAGGTTTATTAAAAAGATGTAAGCCTTTTTAAACGTCTCATCCGAAAAAATTAAATCTCTATTTTTCTTACTTTTGCCGCCATGGAAAAAAAGGAAGTTGTATTAAGCGGAATAAGGCCGACTGGTAATTTACATTTGGGTAATTACTTTGGTGCCGTAAAGAATTTTGTAAAAATGCAGGAAACCAATGAATGTTATTTTTTCATTGCAGACTATCATTCACTTACAACACATCCTGCTCCCAACCATATTCAGCAAAACGTAAAACAAGTTTTTGTTGAATACCTTGCTGCCGGTTTAGATCCTGAAAAGGCTACTTTATACGTGCAAAGTGATGTGCCCGTTATTGCTGAGCTTTATCTTTTCCTGAACATGAATGCTTACCTGGGAGAGCTTGAGAGGGTAACTACTTTTAAGGAGAAAGCGCGCAAACAGCCTGACAATGTCAATGCCGGTTTGCTCACGTATCCTACATTGATGGCAGCTGATATATTAATTCACAAATCGCACCTGGTGCCAGTTGGCAAAGATCAGGAACAAAACCTGGAAATGACCCGTGCTTTTGCCCGCAGGTTTAACCGCATGTATAAAGTAGATTACTTCCCCATTCCGCGTGCATTCAACTTTAGTGATAAACTGGTTAAAATTCCCGGTCTTGACGGCAGTGGAAAAATGGGAAAATCAGAAGGCGAAGGCAATGCTATTTTTATAGGTGAGGATGAAGTTTCCATCCGTAAAAAAGTGATGAGAGCTGTTACTGACAGTGGCCCAACCGAGATGAACCAGGTAAAACCGGAGCCTATTCAGAATTTATTTTCTTTAATGGAAGTGGTATCAAAACCTGATGTTGTAAAGCATTTTGATGATGCATACAATAATTGTACAATCCGATATGGTGATCTTAAAAAACAACTGGCCGAGGATGTGATTGCTTTTACTGAGCCATTTCGCGAAAAAATCACAGAGCTTTCTGCTGATGAAATATATTTAAAAAAGATGATGGATCTGGGTGCCGAAAAAGCACGCGAAAGTGCTGTTAAAACAGTTCGTGAAGTAAGGGAAATAATAGGTTTTCGTAAAATCTACTAACCCCCATGTTTCAAGTGTCTAAGCTTAAAGCAGCATAAAAAATCAACTTTTCCCTTATAACAAAAATAATGCTGGAAAATAAAGAAAATCGTCTTAAACAAACTCCTGAAAGCGCAGTATTAGTTGGCCTTATTACAAGTGATATAGACAGAAAGAAAGCCGAAGAATATTTAGATGAATTAGCTTTCTTAGTTCAAACAGCTGGTGGTGAAGTAAAATCACGCTTTTTACAGGGATTGCCAACAGCCAATTCCAAAACTTTTGTTGGTTCCGGAAAACTGGACGAGATACGGGAGTATGTTAAAGCTGATGAAATTGACCTGGTAGTTTTTGATGACGAACTTGGATCATCGCAAATTCGCAATCTCGAAAAAACTCTGGAATGTAAAATCCTTGACAGAACAAATCTTATCCTCGATATTTTCGCCAAACGAGCTCAAACAGCCCATGCTAAAGTTCAGGTAGAACTTGCCCAGTACCAATATTTGCTTCCTCGCCTTACACGAATGTGGACACACCTTGAAAGGCAAAGAGGGGGTATTGGTTTACGTGGCCCGGGTGAAACCGAAATTGAAACTGATCGTCGTATTATTCGAGATAAAATAGCACTCCTTAAAAAGAAATTAGTTCAGATTGATAAACAAAAAGCAACCCAGCGTAAAAACAGGGGTAAAATGGTCAGGGTGGCGTTGGTTGGATATACAAACGTGGGAAAATCAACACTAATGAATTTAATCAGCAAGTCGGATATTTTTGCTGAGAATAAGCTTTTTGCCACACTCGATACAACCGTCAGGAAAGTGGTTATTGAAAACCTACCATTTTTATTATCTGATACGGTTGGATTCATCAGAAAACTTCCTCATGGTTTGGTTGAATCGTTTAAATCTACCTTGGATGAAGTAAGAGAGTCAGATATCCTTATACATGTTGTTGATATTTCACACCCTGAGTTTGAAGATCAGATTAAAACTGTTAATGAGACACTTGCTGAGATTGGAGCTGCTGATAAACCCATTATCATGGCATTCAATAAAATAGATGCATACAAGTATGTAGAAAAAGAAGCAGATGACCTTACACCTGTTACAAAAGAAAATATCAGCCTTGATGAGCTAAAATCAAGCTGGATGGCAAAAGACAACCACCCTTGCATTTTTCTTTCTGCAAAAACTAAAGAAAACTTTGCTCCATTTAAAGATCTGCTTTACCAGAATATCCGTGAAATACATGCTGTCAGGTATCCTTATAACGATTATTTATATTAACCCGTCTCTAAATTTATGATCATCTTTTGGATAATATTTTTCTTTTTATTGATTTCTTTCGTGGTGTTTTGGTTTATATTAAAAGTATTTAAAAACCCTGTGTGGCTCCACGACAGAACGCCTGCTGACCTGGAAATTCCGTTTAATGAGATCAGTATTCCAACAAAAAATAATTGCTCACTATATGGTTGGTGGATACCCGGAGCTGAAACATCTCCAACAATTATATTAGTTCATGGATGGGGCCGAAATGCAGGGAGGATGATGCCTTACATTAAAAAACTACATGAAAAGGGCTTTAATTTAATCGCCTTTGATTCAAGAAACCATGGAACTAGTGATGCAGATAACTATTCAACCATGCTGAAATTTGCTGAAGATATTAAATGCACTATTAATTATGCTTCTGATAATGGATTACTTACTGAGAGAAATGTTGGTGTTGTTGGATTATCAATAGGCGGAGCCGCTGCTATCTATGCTTCAGCACATGATGAACGGATAAAAGCTGTTGTTACAGTCGGGGCTTTTGCACATCCAATGGAAGTAATGAAAAAACAACTAAAGGATCATTATATACCTTTCCCATATATTTGGCTGGCAATGAAATACATTCAAAACAAAGTGGGATTTAAATTTTCAGATATTGCCCCGATAAATCACATTTATAACTCTGATGCTGAATTTTTATTGATCCATGGTGAAAAAGACATCACCATTCCCATTGAACAGGCTGAAAAGCTTATTAATAAAGGAAAAAGGGGGAATGTCCAATTATGGAGGCTGCCAAACAGAGGGCATTCTAATTGTCATCATGAAGAAAGTTTCTGGGATAAAGTGAATGATTTCCTGTTTTCAAAGTTGTCATAAATTAATCCCGTTTGTTTTAACTTTCTGTTTTCTCATTTCAGTTAATAATAATTCCTTTAAATTAGCGCTATTGCATAACAGATTACAATGAAAAGAATCCATTTACTTCTTTTATCACTTTTAAGCGGATTGTTATTGGCCGCTTCCTGGCCGGAAAATGGTTTTGCTCCACTTATTTTCATCGCGTTAGTTCCACTTTTATTTATTCAACAATATCTTGGTGACAATAAAAAAAGAGGTGTTTTTTGGTATGCATGGCTTTCATTCATTACATGGAATGCCTTAACCACTTGGTGGATATGGTTTTCAACAGATGTAGGTTCCATATTAGCCATTGCTTTAAATTCTCTTTTTATTTCTGTTGTTTTTTACCTTTTTCATCTAAGTAAAGTCAAACTTTATCAAAATAAAAAAGGGTTTATCATTCTGCTATTTTATTGGATCACTTGGGAGTATTTCCATATGAATTGGGAATTAACATGGTCGTGGCTAAACCTGGGTAATGTATTTGCTTCAACACCAAAATGGATTCAATGGTACGAATATACTGGTACTCTAGGCGGAACTGCATGGATCATCCTGGTTAATATTCTGGTTTATCACATTCTTAAACTTGGAATTACTAAACTGAATGATACTTTACTGATTATTAACAGGATTGGGTTGATTCTTTTGTTATTTGTTCCTATTAGCATTTCTTTTATTATTTATGATAATTACGAAGAAAGAGAAAGCCCAGTTGAGGTTGTTGTTGTCCAGCCAAACACTGACCCATACACTGAGCAGTATGACGAAGAACCAATGATTCTTCTTGAAAAGAACCTGACAATGGCAAAACAAAAAGTGACAGCCACTACAGATTTTCTTGTCTTCCCTGAATCGACATTGTATGATAGCAGAGGCATCTGGGAAGGAAATATCGAAAGCTCTCCTTTGATTCGTGAACTTAAAAAATATACATTTGAGAATCCTCAACTCTCCATAATTGTAGGTGCATCTACCTACCGTGAAATCAAAAAGGGTGAAAAATTAACCAATGCCGCCAGAAAATTCAGTAATAGTGATGCACACTATTATGCGTACAACACGGCTTTACTGATTGACACTACTCCGAATATTCAGTTGTACCATAAGTCAAAACTCACACCCGGAGTAGAAACTATCCCTTCGTGGGGGATTCTAAAACCAATTGAGAAACTTGCAATCGACCTAGGAGGTACTGTAGGAACATTAGGTACAGACAATGAATATTTAACTTTTACTGATGATAAAAACAGAAAGGTAGTTCCTATAATATGCTATGAATCGGTATATGGTGAATTTGTAGTGAAAACAATCCGCGATGGGGCTACGATGATATTCGTAATAACCAATGATGGCTGGTGGGGAAATACACCCGGTCACCGCCAGCATTTTCTATTTTCAATTCTCAGGGCAATTGAAACACGCCGAAGTATTGCCCGTTCGGCAAATACAGGAATTTCAGCATTCATTAATCAACGTGGTGATGTTTTTCAACAAACACAGTATTGGGAACCAACGGTAATCAAGCAGCAAATCAATGCCAACGACAAATTGACATATTATGTTAAAAATGGTGATTATATTGCCCGTGTATCTGTATTTATAAGTGTTTTAGTCTTATTAATCTCATTAATTCAGGGATTTCTCAAAAAGAAAAAAAGCTTGGTTTAGTTTTTGATTAACACTTAATGTTTGTTAAGAACAGTTAATAAAACGAATAAAAATCAAATTATAACTAATTTTGCTACAATCATGGAAGATGAAAAATTCAGACAGGAGTTAGATGAGTTGTTCCGGCTTTTTAAAAAACTGGTTGAGGAAAAATCATTGGATGATATACCTGGTATTGACAAAACCATGCTTCAACAATTTCAATTCTTTTTTAACAACTATGAAAATATGAAAGACCAGATTGCCTATCAGTTACAGGGACAATTTGGGGAGCCAGTAAAAGAAATGGTGAAAACGCTGGTGAAGCAACTTAAAGAAGAGTTAGGTGAAGAGTTTGATTTCATAGAAGAAGATGAGGATGTGATAGTTATTGATATAGACCAGACAGGAAATGATATAAAAAAGATTGATGAAATGCTTACTGATCCGAACCTCACCCAAGAACAAATTGATGAATTGCTGGATAAAAGAGCGGATTTGACAAAGCCATAAATTTAAATAACCGTACTATAATTAATGGCTCTTTCACCAAAAAATTACATAAAAAACTACTTTAAGAAAAAGAAACCGTTCAGTATATTCACTGACTTTCTTTTTATTATTTTCATCATTTTACTCATTATTCCGGGAACACGTAAAGAAGTTTCTTCTTTTCTGATTAGGTTGACTTCTTTGCCCCCTTCCGAATTATCCACGGATAATCAGTTTAAGATAAATGATGAAACCATAAACTGGAAAATTTATGATATGCAGGGAAATACAGTTTCGTTCACTTCACTGCAGGATAAGCCAGTTTTCCTGAACTTCTGGGCTACATGGTGTCCTCCTTGCATCGGGGAACTACCTGGAATTAAAGAGTTGCATGATGAATATAAAGACAAAGTTCATTTTGTTTTAGCTACAAATGAAAATCCTGAAAAAGTAAAAGCCTTTGCTGATAAGCAGGGGTATGGCGACTTACCATTTTATATCAATACAAGTACACCTGCTGATTTTGCTTCGGAAAGCATACCTGCTACATTTGTTATTAGCAGGAATGGCATGATTGTGATCAATAAAAAAGGTGCTGCCAGGTGGAACTCAGACAAAATGAAAAAAATAATTGATGAATTGCTGATAGATTAGTACTGTTTTCTATCGCAGCAAATAGTATCTTTGCCCACACAAAAAGTATAAAATGAAAAAACCACATATTTTCTTTGTAGCCATACTGTTACTGATATTTAGTTACGATTCGTTTTCCCAGGTAATTAGCGAAAGCGCGAAACGGAAATTTACAGTTGGTGCTGATATTTATACAGATATCTGGCTTTTTAGTGTTGATCCTTTGTATATGGATTCTGATTTTGAATTAAGGACAATACAGCAGGGCGCTACTGCATTTATGCAGTATAATATGCAAATGGGAAATAAAGAGCTTGTTTCATTTTCTTTTGGATTAGGTATCAGGAATCACAATATGTATTCAAATTCCGTAATTGAAAATATTAAAGCTGATACTATTAAATTTACAAGTATACCCAACAGTGTTGAATACAGGAAAAGCAAAGTAAACCTCGTGTATCTTGATTTACCTATTGAGCTGAAATTAAGATGGAAAAATGGATTTAAACTGGTTCCCGGATTTAAAGTTGGCTATCTAATCGACAGCAAACAAAAATATAAGGGTGATCGATATGACGAAGCAATAATGGTTAAAGAAAAGACTAAAACAATCCGTCAGCTTGAAGATTGGTCGTATGGATTTACCCTTAGGATAGGATATAAATTTGTTAGTTTGTATGGTTATTACCAAATATCCAACATTTTTGAAAGAGGGAAAGGACCGGAAATGAATCCGATTTCGGTAGGTATTACTATTACACCTTTTTAAACTTTATGGAAGTTTTATTCATGATAAATAACGTCTAAAACAACATTCCCTACAATCTTCAAACTTTTCTTATCAATATGTTCCATATTGTCGTTCAAGGTATGCCAATGCTCAAAGAAACTCCTGTTTCGTGATGAAGGATCTAAATGAATGATATCAATTGAAGGTATGTTTGCGTATTTGTTCACATAAACATGGTCATCATTAATAGCTGTTCCTTCTTCATTCAGAAAGTAATTACCATAACCCAGATCATAAGCACGTTCCCAAACCATATCCAATACAAATTCGGCATATTGACGTGAAAAATATTCTTTTCTAAATTTAGGATCAGTTGCTCCTACCATGTCAAGCAAAATTCCATATGAAGCCTGATAGCCATATATATGTGGATTTTTCGACCAATATTGCGAACCCAGTCCCCAATCATCATCATTATACAAATTCAAGTCTGTTGGCGGACCCCAATCTTCAAGGTCGAACAGAATAATATCAATTCCTACTTCAGGTGATCTAATGCTAAACTGTCGCGCTGCTTCGAGCAACACGCCAACCCCGCTTGCGCCGTCATTTGCGCCGTCAATTGGGTCCCTGTGTTTCGATTCGTCTGCATCATGATCGGCAAACGGACGGGAATCCCAATGCGCCATAAGCAAGACCCTTTTTTTATTATCAGGTTGAAACGAAGCTATTATATTTTTCCCATTTCGGGTTACATTATCGTAAGTTCTTGCTTTAAACTTCTGAATATAAACTGTATCACTGTATTGTTTTAACTTACTCACAAGCCAATTTGCGCATTGCTCATGAGACTCCATCCCCGGAACACGTGGCCCGAATGCAACTTGCTCACTTACATAATAATAAGCCGAATCTGCATTAAATTCAGGAACGTGAACAGTTTTAGTGTCATCAGCCTTTTGTGTATTCGTATTCTTTTTATTCTGATTGTTCTGGCAAGAGAGAACAATAAAAACCGGAATTAATACTATGGATAATATTTTCATGATAATGTAATGGATTAGAACAGATTCGTTTTAACACCAAATTTACCTGTATATATCATTTCGTCGATATGCTGCCTGCTTCGTTCCTCTATTTCAGATTTATACATTTCTTCTGGCAATTGGCCCGGATCACCATAATATCCAAAGGCTGTAACGGAGACAGCTTGATAATCATCCGGAATATGTAGCAGTTCAGCTGCTTTCTCTGGGTTGAAACCACTCATCTGATGAGAGTAAATTCCCTGATTCATGGCTTCTAGACACATAAATGCCACCGCCTGTCCAAGATCGTACTTAAAAGTTACGTTTTGCTTCCCGTTTTTTGAAAATGTTTTTTTGGCAATATTAAGAACAAGAATAGGTGCTTTACCTGCCCATTTCTGATTCCATTCGACCAGTGTTTCAAGCACTTTTTCATAGGTTTCATCACCTTTCACACCTATTATAAAACGCCAAGGTTGCTCATTAAATGCAGACGGTGCCCATCTTGCAGCTTCTAGTATGCTCTGGATTCTGTCTTTTTCAATAGGCTTATCACTAAACGCCCTTGGGCTCCATCGATAGGTAATTAGTGAGTTAATTTTGTGTTCGCTTATAATCGCTTTTTTCATCTTTATTGATTCTTTCTACAAAAGTATTTATTTATTGGGCACCTATAACCTTTAAAGTACCAAGGTAAACAATGCACCGTCATCAGGTTTTGATCGAACGCTTATGCTTCCTTTATGCATTTGCATGATCTGGCGTGAAAGGCTCAGGCCAATTCCTGATCCTGATTTTTTTGAAGTGAAAAAAGGCATAAATATCTTATCTAAAATGTCTTGTTTTATGCCTTTTCCATTATCGGCAATTTCGATGGTAGTCCGGTTGTTCAGGTTTGTTGATGCAACTATGGTAACTAGCGGTTCGTGCATATCCTTTATTGCGTCTAGAGCATTTAGTAATAAGTTTATAATTACCTGGTCCATTAGATCCGGATCCGCCAGGATTTTCAGGTCTTTTGGAAATATTTTTACATTGACCCTGACATTATGTTTACTTAATTTGGGCTGCAACAATTCCAAACAACGTTCAAACATTTCATTAACGCTGAAATAGCGAAAATGTGGTTTCGGGATACGTGTTAAGTTCCTATATATTTCTACAAAATTCAATAAGCCTTTACTCCTACTTTCAATTGTTGAAATCGCTTGGAGAATATCCTGTAGGCCTTCTTTCTCATTTTCTGTAATTTGAGGATTCGATGCTTTATAATCATTTAACATGCTGCTGACCGTTGAAGCCAACGATGAAATGGGTGTAATGGAATTCATGATCTCATGAGTTAACACACGAATGAGTTTTTGCCATGATTCAATTTCTTTTTGTTCCAATTCAGGATGAATATCCTGAAAAGACACCAATACGTATTCTTCGCCCCGCATTTTAAATTCTGTAGCATGAATTGAAAGTTGAGCTAATTCGTCGTTTATAAAAAGTTTAACGAGAATTTTTTCTCCTGGTTTAAGTTGCATTAGCTTGTCAGGCAAGTCTTCTGAAACCTCTTTTAAATTTTCAATCCTCCGCAAAGTTGCTATTTGCAACAGTCGCTTCACTGCGTTATTGAACACATCAACACTTCCATCGCGTTTAAAAACGATGATGCCTATACTTACATGCTGAATAACAGTAAGCAGGTAATTAAAATGTTCCTCTTTCTCGGTTTTGTTTTTATTAAATGCGGTTATTACTTTGTTGAATTCATAATTGAGGCCTTCAAAACTTTTACCTAATTCATTATCTGTAAAACTACTTGTGAAATCTGAGTGGCGGATCGATTCAAAAAATCTGATGAGTTTTCTATTTGTTTGCTCAGTATATCTTATTAAAGCTATTACCTGGGCAACAAACAATAATGACAATATTATGGTACTAACCGTATAGGCAGTTTGCTGATAAGTAAAAAATATCAGGAATATTGTTATCACTAATAAAGTGACTCGAATAATAACCTGTAACCTAAACCTTCTATAAACCATATTTTTCAATTCTGCGATATAAGGAGGCTCTTGTTAGGCCAAGTTCTTTAGCTGCCCTGCTAATGTTACCCCCATGTTTATCTACAACTTTTCTAATAAGTAATTTTTCAACTTCATTCAGATTCATATTATCAGGTGCAAACGAATCATCTTTATTATTGCTTGCGTCATCCATAAAGAAATCCTGAGGCTCAAGTATATTTGATTCACTCAAAATAACTGCTCTTTCAATAGCATGCTGCAATTCTCTGATATTCCCGGGCCAGCCATGTTTTTGCAATCTTTTCAAGGTGCCAGCATTAATCCTTTTTTTCTGAATATTGTATTTTTTGCAATATATATTCAAGAAATATTCTACCAAGGGTTCAATGTCTTCCAATCGCTCTCTTAAAGGTGGTAATGTAATCTCAACCGTATTTATTCGGTACAATAAATCTTGTCTGAATTTATTCTCACTAACCATTTGATAAAGCGGCATATTTGTAGCACAAATAAGCCTGACATCAATTGGAATTTCTTTATTTGAGCCTAATCTTACTACTTTCCTGTTTTGAAGAACGCTAAGTAATTTTGATTGAAGATTTGGTGATAAATTTCCTATCTCATCTAAAAATATTGTTCCTTTTGTCGCAACTTCAAATCGGCCTGCCCTGTCCTCTTTAGCATCAGTAAAAGCACCTTTTTTATAACCAAATAACTCACTCTCAAAAAGACTTTCTGTTATTGCTCCAAGATCAACATTAATAAAAACATTATCACCCCTCTTAGATACCCTGTGAATGACTCGCGCAATGACTTCTTTTCCCGTTCCATTCTCGCCCAGTATTAATACATTGGCGTCTGTTTTAGCAACTTTTTCTGCTAACTTTATCACCTTTTTCATTGCCGGAGATATTGCAATAAAATCGCTGTATGCCTGATCTCTGTCAGCAATCAGCATTTTTTGTGTTGACCTCAAGCTCTGCAATTCTACTTTCGACTCCCTGATACTCAAAGATGCCTCAATAGTAGCCTGCAGTTTTTTATTATCCCAGGGTTTCAAAATGAAATTCGAAGCTCCTTCTTTAACACCTTGTACTGCCAATTCAATATCGCCATAGCCTGTAATAAATATTACAGTAGCTGCAGGATCAAGTTCTAGAATAACATTCAGCCAATGGAAACCTTCCTGTCCGCTTGTAGCATCTCTCGAAAAATTCATGTCAAGTAAAATGACATCATAACTTTCGCCCTTTAACAAATCGGGGATGTTTTCAGGATTATTTTCGGTATGTATTATCGCAAAATGCTGACGAAGAAACATTTTCGCCGCCAGCAAAATATCTGTATCATCATCAACTACTAAGATTCTTGCTTTGATTTTACTCATAAGACATTGTTTTGGTATTGTAAAAACGTACTGAATAGTAAAACTAATACATAATGTTCACCTATGTACAAAAATATGGACGAATTCGGACACAATAAGTTACAGTTTGTTAATAATTACTTTTCTAAAAGCTGGTAAGCAAAGGGTTATATGCCTTGGCACAGAATTCGTTAAACTTTGTTAAGAATTGCTAAGAAAAAACCTTATGCTTTAACATAATAAGAAGACATTCTGATTACAGAGAACATAGAATAAAAATATTATTATTGCATAAAAAGTGAGTAGAAATTATAAGCTGTTATTTAAAATATGATCACGATTAAAAATTTAAGGAGAGCTTTTCGGGCTGAAGACGCGGAAACTATTGCGTTAAATAACATCAATTTTACTGTGGAAGAAGGTGATTTTGTAGCTGTTATGGGGCCTTCAGGATGTGGCAAAACAACACTTTTAAATGTTATTGGAATGATTGATGTTGCTGATGGAGGGAGTTATTCATTTCTTGATAAAGACGTGTTCTCCTTAAATGAAAAACAAAAAACAGAAATAAGAAAGAATAATATTGGCTTCGTTTTCCAAAATTTCAACCTGATTGATGAATTGACAGTTTTAGAAAATATTGAACTTCCATTATTTTACCTGGGATGGAAAAAAGCTGAAAGAAAGAAAAGGCTTGAAGAAATTGTTGACAGGCTTGAGATCAGCCATAGAAAAAATCTATTCCCTGTGCAATTATCAGGCGGGCAGCAACAAAGGGTGGCCGTTGCAAGGGCAGTAATTACAAAACCCAAATTAATACTTGCCGATGAGCCCACTGGTAATCTTGATTCAATGCACGGAGAAGAGGTAATGAACCTGTTAGGAGAGTTAAATAAAGACGGAACCACCATTTTAATGGTTACTCACTCACAAAGAGATGCTTCATACAGCAGACGGACCGTACATTTATTTGATGGTCAAATCATAAATGAGAATCTTTCACGTCTGGTTTAAATTGATAAAACTTTGATAGCGAATTATTTTAAAATAGGATTTCGGATATTAATCAGACAGCGTAGTTATACCTTACTGAACATAATTGGTTTGGCTGTTGGTATCGCTGTTTTTGTTTTTATTTATTTATATGTTCAGAGCGAAATCAGGTACGACAGACATTGGGCTGACAAAAATCAAATATACAGGGTAACATCAAAGTTTAACCTCGACGGCAATATTGATAGCGCTGCACTTACTCCATTCAGGCTGGCAAATGAATTTGAAGAAAATTTTCCTGAAGTTCAGTTGGCAACAAATTTACTCTATACCGATCCTTCTGATGTTAATGATGTTACTTCTTTGATTTATAATGATGAAGTATTTGAGGTTTCTGATATTACGTTGGGAAATTCAAATGTTTATAAAATATTTGATTACAATTTGGTTGAAGGGATTCCTGAACATTCACTGTCAGAACCTTATACCATGGTTATTTCAACCGATGTAGCCAAAATGATATTTGGTGAGGAGCCTGCATTAGGGAAAAAATTGAAAACCCTGAGAAGAGAATATACAGTAACAGGTGTTTATGAAAAACAATGCCGCCCCAGTCATTTATTTTTTGATGCCGTAGTTTCACTTAGCTCGCTGCCGGAAAAAGATTTAAAAATGCTTTTAGAAGACTGGTTCTGGATTAACTGTTATACATATATTAAACTTGCTGATACTGTTAATATTTCAGATTTTCAAAAACGGTTCAATGACGTATTTAGCGAGAAAATGGCTGAATATATTCTTGATAAAAATCTTCAGATTGAGGGATATAGTCGTTATAAATTAGAGCCAATTAGTGATGTGCACTACAATACTGCATTACTATATGACAGCCCAAGTAATATTGACAAATTATACCTTTACATATTTGGAATAATAGCAGCATTCATACTACTTACAGCATCAATCAATTATATCAACCTAGCTACTGCAAAGTCGCTTAAAAGAGCTAAAGAAATAGGCGTACGTAAAGTGCTTGGTGCCTACCGAAAACAATTAACGGTTCAATATATTTCTGAATCTCTTATCCTTACTTTTATTGCCTTCTTTCTCGCACTATCCCTTGTTGAGTTACTAATGCCACAATTCAATCAATTGGTTGATAAACAGCTAACGCTGGTTGGAAGTCTGTTTACAAAAGATGGCATTTTCTTTGGGTTTTTACTCATTCTTGCTGTATTTGTACTTTCCATTATCAGTGGTAGTTTCCCTGCATTCATACTTTCTGCTTTCAGGCCGGTAAACGTGCTTAAAGGTGGTAATATACTGTTAGGTAAAGATGGAAAGCAAATCATATCGGCCGGTAGATTGAGAAAATTTCTTGTGACGATCCAATTTTTTGTAGCCATTGGAATGATTATATCCACCCTGATCATTTATCAGCAAATGTCGTTTCTGAATAATCAATACCTCGGCTTCGAAAAGGACAATGTAATTGTGATCAATGTGCCGCAAGACACTGCTTACAAGCATCGTTCCGATGATTTTTTGTCGGCATTAAAAAACCATTCTGGTATTCATGAACTATCAGCATCAAATAGCGTTCCCGGATATACTTCAGGTAGGAGAATATTTTACGTTGGTGACACCGCTGAAGGCTCATTAATTGGTTTGAACGTTTTTATTACAGACACAAATTTCTTCAAACTACTTAAAGTACCTTTCATAGAAGGAAATAATTTTTCTGAAAAATATGATAAAGGCATAAGGAACCAATATATTATTAATGAAGCTGCTGTTGAATTTCTGGAATTAGAAAATCCTGTTGGTACAGAGCTTACCATGCCACAAATGAAAAGCGGAAAAATTATTGGTGTTGTAAATAATTTCAATGTTACCTCTCTGCATCAGAAAGTTGAGCCACTGGTTTTTATTTATAATCCCAGGCACAGGTATGTAATGCTAAAAACAAATGATGAACATCGGGAGGAAGCTATTCATCATGTTAAAAAAACATGGAAACAATTCAACGAAGGTCAATTTTTGCATTTTAGCTTCTTAAATGAAAAATTAGAAAGTTTATATGGGCGTGATAAGAAGATGTTGTCTCTGTTTATTTACTTTTCTTTCTTCGTAATATTTATATCTAGCCTAGGATTGTACGGGCTTTCTTCGTTCCTTATCGAGCAAAGAACCAAAGAGATCAGCATCAGGAAAATACTGGGAGGGTCCAAAACACAAATTGTAATATTACTCGTAAAAGATTATTTACGCCTTGTTTTATTGGCAGGGATACTGGTTTCTCCCCTTGTATATTACCTGATGAATAAGTGGTTGGGGAGTTTTGCTTATCAAATCAGCATAAATGGATGGTACTTTTTATTTGGAATTCTTATAACCGTTGCGATTGCTTTCCTTACAGTTCTTGTCCGCTCATTTAAGGTTGTGAGGCGCTCTCCTGCATTTGCTCTTAAGTACGAGTAATACACCTTTTGAATTAATCAAAAACCAAGCTGGTTCTTTAACTCTTTGATACGCGACTTGCTGACATTTACACGGCTTCCGTCCTGTAGGATCACCATGGAACTGTCTTTTCCGTACTTTTCAATTTTATTAATATTATTGATATTGATAATATTCGATCTGTGTACTCTCACAAAAGTATCTTTTGGCAATACCTTTTCAAGATAATTCATGGTTTCATTTTTCAGAAATTTACCCTTGGGAGTAATGATTTCAACGTAATCATCCTGCGCCTCAACACGTACAATCTCTGACACGGGTACCACATCAATTTTACTGCCTGTTTTTACAAAAATGCGTTCTATTTCCTGAACATCTTCTTTTAATTGTTGTGCAAATTTTTCCACTTTCGGTTTATCCTGCTTTTGCTGTATCCGTTTATACACCTTGTCAATAGCCTCAGCAAATCGCTGTTTTGAGAAAGGCTTCATGATGTAATCAACCGCACTGAGTTCGAAAGCCTTTATGGCATACTGATCAAAGGCCGTAGTGAATATTATTTCGGGTAGTTCATCCAGCAGTTCAATCAATTCAAAACCTGAAAGCTTGGGCATTTGTATATCAAGAAATACCAAGTCTGGTTTCAGATCGTTTATTTGTTTTACCCCGTCAAATCCGTTATCACACTCCCCGATTAATTCAATATTTTCATGATTTTTTAAAAATGCTTTAACAAGCTCACGAGCCGGAGCTTCGTCTTCAACAATAATTGCACGTAGTTTATTCATATTGACCATTTTTTGGAAGTTTCAAAATTGCCCTGAACAGCATTTTTTCTGCAACAATTTCGAGCAAATCCTGACGTTGATATAAAAGTTGCAGGCGTTTTTTAATATTTGATAGACCGATACCTCTGCCCTTTTTCTTCACAGCTTCAGGGTCATAGTCGTTACTAATTTCGATAATGAAATAATATTCATTAGAAGTGCACTTTAATTCAACCAACACTTCTTCTGTGCTATTGTATACGCCATGTTTAATTGAATTTTCGATAAGCGGCTGCAGAATCATATTAGGAATTTCAAGATCAAGACAATCCTCAGTTACATTTGATACAAATTTCAAGCGTTTGCCAAAACGTACTTTTTCAATATCCAGATAGCGCTCAAGGTTTTCAAATTCCTGTCGCAGGCTGGCTTTCTCATTTTTATCGTGGCTTAATGAATATCGAAGGAAATCTGACAACCTGATCACCATTTCCTGTGCCGCTTCGGGATTGGTTATGGTAAGCGAGCTGATTGAGTTTAAGCTATTAAATAAAAAGTGGGGATTAATCTGAGATTTCAAGGCGTTCAACTCGGCTTCTTTCACCAAGTTTTGCATTTCAGCTTCAATATTCAATTTTTCCTGAAGATCCTCATAATACAGAATCACATAATAAAAGAGGATAAAAAATAAATAGAAGAAAATACCGGAAATTACCCGCCACGGAAGGCTATCGTTCAAAAACTGCATATAAGATGTGTTGTCTCCAAACAAGCCTCTCATCGCAAAATACGATCCTGTAATCCAAACAGCAATAATTATGACAGCAACAATCAAGTGGTTTATGATTAAATCGAATGCCGATTGGGTCTCACGCAGATTAAACCTGATAACATACCACAGGTTGTAACCAATTATAGCAAAAGAAAAATTAAAAATGGCTGCATCTGCTAGGCTAATGCTACCATCAATATGGTAGAAAAAACTAACTAATAGGGTGTGGATAGAAAATATAACTATCCATACCAGAATAAAAGTCAAGGCGTAACTTCTTTTCTTAGCAATAGGATTATGCATAATGTCTCTTTATGAAACGTAACACTATTAGCAAATAATATGCATGTTAAAAACTTTTTACTTCAACACCACCAAACATTACAACACCTTTAAGCAGTAATACTTTGTTTTCTTTTACTTCATCAGGTCTGATATGCCTTTTATCTGAGAATCCTCCGAATAATGAAAGCACATCTGATTTTACCTGCCAGTCGTCAGGAACAATCAATTTAGTTCCCCCAAACATGGTGAACACATCAATTACACACCCTTCAGGAGCTATTTGTGCTGTTCTCAGGTTGATTTCGCGTCCGCCAAAGATGGCTGTTAAAGTACCTCCTTTGAAATTTTGCGATTCCACCCTCATCAAGCCGCCACCAAATATGGCTATATCATTCAGATAATCAGTTAAGATAGTGCCATCTTCATTACGAGTTTGTTTGGTCCCAATACCCCCATGTTTACCTCTCCGACTGATAATGATCAGTCCTATTGCAATTAAAATCACTGGCCAGAAAACCTGGTGAAACCTGATATCTGTACCCAGAAGGCTTGGCACCCAGAAAACTAGGCCAATACCCATTAAAATATAACCCGTGATACGATGCTGAGGAGAAGCTATCAGCACAAGCCCAATGGCAATGAGTATTGTTTTCCAGTTCATTATATACGGCCATAGTGTTGTATGGACCAGGCCAAAAGTATTGAGTAATAATAAAGCGCCTGCGGCTATTAACACGATAGCGGCAATCAATTTCCTATCGAATGATTTTTTCTTTTCTTCCATTTTTATACACTTTACGTGGTTTACAATGCAAAACTACGTTGCGGCGCCACTAATGTAAATAAAAATTCGGTGAATGAAGGTGTTTGGTCGGTGAATAGAGTAGAGAATTCTTTTGAGGTTATGAATACGAGATAAACTACTTTCCTTCTGATCCCAACCATTCATGATTGTTAAAAACATCCGAAACTGACTGTTCGTATTCTTCAAACGACTTACACTTTTTAACACGGTTAAAAACCTTATTCTGTTGTTCGAAAGAATAGCACAGAAAACCCCAAAGCTCTTTCAATACATTTATTGCCTGCAAACGGTTGTTCATTTTTTTTCGGTAAGCCAGGTACAGATCATTCATAAACTTCTGTACTTTCAACTTACGATCTCCTTCAAACAAAAATCCTTTTATATCTCCGGGTAAAAAAGGATCCATAAGCAACCCCCTGCCAATCATCCAATTATTTATTGTTGGAAATTGCAGTTTAAATTTTTCCATATCCTCCACCGAAAATATATCACCATTGTATGTAAGTGGAACATCACACAGGTTTATACATTTCTCAAAGGTGACCATGTCAACCTCACCTTTATACATCTGTTTACCAATACGTGCATGAATGATCAATTCTGAAATTTGGTAACTATTGAAGATTGGGATCAGATCCAATATCTCATCCGCTGAATAATAGCCCAGCCTACATTTAACCGAAAGATCAATTGGTAATTGTTTGTGTATACGTTCAAGTATTTCCGAAACCATTTCAGGATGAGGCAACATACCAGATCCTCTTTTTTTATTAGCTACCCTTGGATACGGGCAGCCTAAATTCCAATTAATCTCAGTAAAACCTTTCTCTGCACAAAACTCTACAAAACGAACAATTTCATCAGCATCTTTGCTTAGTATTTGGGGAACTAAAGGTATCTTATTGTGTTGGGTTACACTTAACTCATCTGATCGGGTCGTCAGGTTTTTCTTCTTATATATCCCTGTAAAAAAGGGGGTAAACAGCTTATCGACACCTGTGAAATGCCTTGTAAAGACTTCCCTGAAAACATCTCCTGTAATTCCCTGGAAAGGTGCCATATATATGTTGTGCGCGTAATTCATTGCCCACAAAAATAAGAAAGACTCAGATTAAGACAGAAATAGCAAAACCATCATATCAATAATGTTGCTCTACTTTATTGGTAACATCTGAAGCTTTGTTAGTAATCAGAATGATCACCCCTTCTTCGTCAACCAGGTACATTTGAGGAATGCTATTGATAGCGTAGGTATTTGCAATGGGTGAATCGAAGCCTTTTAAATCGCTAAGATTAACAAAATTGAGATTTTCATGTTCGATACCATCAAGCCAGTTGTTCTTTTTTGTATCCAGTGAGATGCCTAATATTTCAAAATCTTTGTCTTTATAATTGTTACGTAAGGCAACCAATTCAGGATTTTCAATCTTGCAAAAATGACACCATGAAGCCCAAAATTGCAGCACCACCAGTTTCCCTTTATAATCAGATAGCGATCGATTGTTATTATTGACGTCCATTAAGGTAAAATCCGGTGCCATATTGCCTTTTTCTATTCCTGTTTCAATTTCATCGACAGGTTCTTCAGCTTCCTTTTTCTTACACGATGTTATGCCAGCAAATAAAATGATCAACAGAACTGATATAATTGTTTTTGTTTTTATCATGGTTATTGTATTATTAATTTTCAAACTAATTTCTGATTTTATTATTGCATTTGATAATAAGACGTGCGTAATTTAATTTACTTACAAAAACACACTAATAATTAAACAGAATATGATCAGAGGAAATATAGAACTAGACCGTTACACCAATCTGTAGAATATCATGACTTAGTCACAAAGCGTTAAATGCAAAAAATAATATCACCTCAGCATCTTCCTGCCAAATGCAGCAACAAGGAATGTTACAAACAAAACCCCGAGTATAGAGTTAATCGTCATCCAGACTTTGATTGGTCCTGATTTAATGGGAGCCCAGTCGCCAAGAAAGGCACTGAAAGTAGTTTGTAATGAAAAAACCAAAGTTTTGCCATAATTTATTTCTGAAGCAGTTATCTGAACATCGTCATATTTAATGATCTTTAAGCCAGGATTTTGATTAAAGATATATTGATAAATAAACGAGAAAAGGAATATCATAATTAGGGTTGAAACTAGGATGTGAAACAGTTTTACACCCCAGCCAAACATCCACTCAAAAATGATATGCTTCGTCCAGAATACAGGCTTCTTTTTCTTTGCCTTATTCATGTCATACATATTTCGGTTGTGCATCCACTGATAATAGGCTCGGTCTTCATTACCCAGTTCGCCGCTGTTTCCAAAAACACCCCTAATGACAAGATATTGGTCTTGAAGGCGCTCGTACAGATCAGCTTTCAAGTATCCTATTGCTTCTTTTTTATCAACAAAATCAAAAAGGATCGTTTTTTCATGAAAATGTGTTAGGCAAAAGGCAAACCCGATGAAAAATTCTCTCAATTTTTCATATAATTCATTTGTTTTTTCGTCTTCAAAAGTACGGCCGTCCTTATAAAAATATGATGCTGCTTCCTGAAGTTCTTTAATAACATCTTCATTATGAAAACCATAATAAACGGTTAAATATTCTCTCGACAGGATTTGATCAATGATATCCCTATTAGCAATGATCTTTTCTCCAACCTCAAATGATTCTTTGATCTTTTTTATTTCTTCTTCGTAAATAAATGTTAAACACTGCAAATTATTCCAACTATCCAGTGTCCGGTTAAGGAAATGCATATTCTCAAGAACATGCTTTTTAATCAGATTGTATGGAATCTGTATTTTGTCTTTGTTGTTCTTATATTTCAGGTTCTCATCAGATAATATATATTTAATTCTTTCCTTTTCTTGTTTACTCTCCACTGTATTGCTATCGGCCATTGTTGCCTCTTCCCTGGTATTTCCTGAAGTCGCTTTTTGTTCTGCTTCACTTGTTTCTGTCTTACTCACTACCGGTGGATGTTCAATAAATACTTTTTCAGGATGTCTGAGCTTTCCTCCAATCATTTTCCAGTTTTCAGGTATGCTGAACCCATTCAGTGTGGCATTGAAAAAACTATATTGATTAATGTTGGAATTGACAAAACTCATGCGTTTATCAAGAAATGCATTATCGAGGATCAGCGTATTTCTGATATCGGTTTTATTAAAAATT
>Ga0209013_10000952_pt1 | contig 26682 bp, 21 predicted proteins | sample Cruoilmetagenom2_FD_187291 | JGI IMG/M metagenome (GOLD analysis project Ga0209013, IMG submission 187291) | Oil polluted marine microbial communities from Coal Oil Point, Santa Barbara, California, USA - Sample 2 (SPAdes) (version 2) | ecosystem: Environmental > Aquatic > Marine > Oil seeps ...
CACCACATCTTTACTAGCCCGGATATTTCATGAATTGCTGTCGCGAGACCACGAAACTGGGAACCCGCTTGCGGGACTGAGCGGAGCGCAGCGAGCGCGAAGAAGATGGGCGTGCCACCGGGCAACCGTCCCGCGTTACCGCGGGATTCCGAGGCGTACCTGAACGGTACGTCGCAGGGGCCGACACCCGAGGACGCCAGAAAGGACGACCATATCCGTGGTCGCAGCAAGTGATTCATGAAATATCCGGGCTAGCATCCACGGTTTGTTTCAAATTCGAAATTGTCCTGCGGACTCCCACCCTTCGGGCGGGTTCCCGGTTTGTCCTTCGGACTCACACCCTTCGGGCTGCCCCCCCATTGGCATATGGCTTGCATCTAGCTACGGATGGCCTGAAAAACAGTTTCTCTACTAGCCCAGATAAGCTTCACGCCTCCACTGCAAGGCGCGAGGGACTCGTATGGCATACGAAGATCTTCTTCATTTTCTCCAGAACGTGGGCAAAGATCCCTCACGCCTGATATTTGAAGACGAGCTCACCGGTATCTACAACCGTCGTTTTCTCCTGAACTATCTGCAATATAAAGTCCCGTGGGACTCCATCGAAAACCATCCGGTATCTTTGCTCATGATGGACGTGGACCATTTCAAGCAAATCAACGATACCCACGGCCACGAAGCCGGTGACCAGGCCCTCGTCTGGGTGGCCAGTTTGCTCAGAGAGGCGGCCGGAGACAACGGCCATCCCATTCGCTATGCGGGAGATGAATTCATCATACTCCTGCCCCGGGTAGATAAGCAGGAGGCCAAGCAAGTGGGCGAAAGACTCCTGGAGTTGGTCCACACCAAACCCGTATTGCTCCAGGAGACAGAAGGTGAATTTTCCATCACCCTGAGCATAGGGATCGCTTCTGCTCCTCACGATGCCCAGGCCGGCAAAGATCTCATTCGCACCGCTGATACCGCTCTCTACTACGCCAAACAAGCAGGACGCGATCAATTGGCCAGCGCCGGCGATTTCTCGCCTCAGCAGGTATTTGCCAAGACAGCTCTGCATCAGCTTGAGAAGGCAAAAATCTCCGGCCGAGAACTTCACCTCAAACATGTGGCTGCGGCCCTTGAGAAATTCGATGAACGCCAAAGTCAGTTCCTCATCGTTGAAGGCGCCGCAGGTATGGGTAAAAGTGAGTTTCTAGAGGCTGTCCAAAAGAATCTCTCCAGGAACGACAATTGGCAGATCACGGTGAAGGGGAATCCCCAGGAGCTTTTTCGTCCTTACTACCTCACCACCAGCATTTTGGTAGACGTTCTGAATCAAAAAACCGAAAAGGGCGTGGATATCCTGGAGACCCTGAAACCGAAGGAAATCTTCTACCTTTCGTACGTACTACCGCAATTGGGAGAGACAGACGACTACAGCAAGGACGATGAAAAAACACAGCGCGAGGGACTCTTCACCACCCTGGTACATTTCATCCCCAAGATTCTCGATTCACGTCCCCTCATCTTGTTAATCGATGACCTCGACCTGGTGGATGAGGCCACCTTACTCCTCCTGAGGCGGCTTATTCTTGACCGGAGCTTTCCTATACTCATTTGCGCTACTGCCACAGATACCCGTCAGGATGGAGGGGATGGCCAACCCGCCCCTCTGGAGCGATTCTATGGTACTCACTGTAAAGAATTGGACATCCACAAAGTCAGCCTTACACCGCTCACTGCCGCAAATATCTCTGAACACTTGAAGGCAATCTTCCCCGAATTGAAATTGCCAGAGAACTATGAGACGAACCTGGCCCAGACAACCCAGGGAAACCCTCTTTTCCTCAACGAGATTGTGCGCAAACTGGTTCAGGACAGGAAAATAACCCTGGTGGGCAACCAGTGGACAGCCGAACCTCTGGAGGAAGGCTATCTTCCCAAATCCCTGGAAGAAATTGTACAGCAGAAAATTGCTGCCCTCGATGAAGAAAACAGGCGGTTACTCGACCAGGCCTCTACATTTGGCGAAAATGTCTCCTTGAGTATGCTCTCCGGCAGCTCCGAGGAAAGGGAGGCTAGGGTCCTGGAGTTTATTGATCAGGCTGTGGCCCAGGGGTTAGTGAGTTCAGAATTTCAATTGAATGATGAGATCATCAGCTTCCTGAGCAAACGGGTTCTGGACATCACCTATGGAACCATCGACGAAGATCGGAGACAGGAGCTGCATGAGCATGTCGGCAACTATCAGGAAGTCCTCTACGAACAACGTCTCGTTCCTTCTGCAGCTACATTAGCGTACCACTTCAAGCGGTCCACCAACCTGGAAAAGGCTGGCAATTATGAAAAAGTCCAGGCAGCATCCGGCAACAAAATATTCAACTCTGCAGAGGCAGTTTACTATACCGCAGAGAGATCGGCCGAAGCTGCACCGGAGGCCAGCCCACTGGACCAAGAAAGCCTGCCTCTCATCTCCACTATACTTCGTTCTCTGCTGGTGGTGGTGCGCAATATAAAGCTCTACCCCCCCGGTAGTAAAGCGATCGTAACCGCCAACCGCCAGATGAAAGAGGTGATCGACAAGTTTTTGGCCAAGAATGAACTCCTCTCGTTTTTTGGCATAAAGCAGGCGCTTATCGTCAACGGTCAAAGAATAGATGTCTCCGAGTTTAAATACTTCGCCGAATCTTTCCTAAAATTCATGAGTCGGTTGGAACTCAAAGGCATCACCTTCAAAAGAGGCCTCACCGAAGAGGAGTTGCAAGTCCTGTTGGAAGCATTTGGTCGAGTCAAAGCAGACATGATTGACCAACAATTCTGGCAGCGCTTCTCAGGTGAACAGCGTCTTGTCCATATTGATTTGAGCCAAGTCCGCTATACCGTGATCGCGGATTCAGAAAGTGAAGTTCATACTGATCAAGCAGTTGCTGAAGAGGCTGCTATAGCCACAGCAGAGATCTCAGCCCAGCTTGAAGATGCCGAACAAGGACTGGAGGCAGCAGACCTCAAAGATTTGCCCGAAGTCTTACGCAGCCTTCTTAATGCCGCCAGGAGCATCAAGCTCTATCCCCTGAAGAGTAAAGCTATCACCGCTGCTATCGGACAACTCCTGCAGTCCCTCCAGCGTATACTGGAGAGGAAACCTGCTCTCACCTTGGCGCGGGTCTCCACCGCCCTTTTGGTGAACGGGGAAAGAATTGATATCTCCGAGTTTGAGACCCTGGCTCAGTCCTTTCTGAAATTCCTGAACTCTCTCGCTCTTACCAGCCTCACCTTTCTGGCCAACGTCTCTGCAGAGGAACTGCAAGGGTTTATTGGCTCACTGGCTGAACTTCCTGCCCAAGACCTTGGTGGCGCCTACTGGAAGCGTTTGGGCAGAGAACAGGGATTTTCGTCTATTCTTTTCGACCAGCGGTTATATGAAGCCAGGGTTGCAGCAACCAGGTTGACACCCACCGAGACCCGTACTGTTAAGAGAACAGCCAAGATAGTAACAGAGGTACAACCGACAGAAGTAGAACCGGTAGAGACACTCGACGCCCTCGCAGGAAAAATGCCGGTGCGACTGAGTGATCTCCTGCTGAAGGGAGACGATGATCACATCAAGAAGATAGTCAATAGTCTCCTGCAACAGTTTTTGCGAGGTCCCCTGCAGACGCGCCAAAAGGTGGTCAATCGTTTCCATGGCATGTTGGAAGGATTGAACGTAGGCTTGCAGAATCAGTTGGCCAAATTAATCACTGGACCACTACTCATTGTCTTTGCGAAAGAAAATGATCCTATCATCCTTAGAGAGTTGGCCAACCTCCTGCACCGTCTAACCACAATCCTACTCCAATTTGGTGAATATCCTACAGCCAGCCAGATCTTTCTGCACCTCCACCGTCGACAGCGAGAGCTTGTCGAGGCCAAAGGTGAGCAGGCCAATTTGTTGCAAAAAATCCTCCTCAAACCTCTGGAACCCAAGGCCCAACAGCTCGTTCTTGAGGATTTTCGCTCCAAAGAACTTTCTCGGCGGCAAGATGCGGCTAAATTGCTCGGCAACCTGAGAGTGGTGGCCCTGCCTCTGCTCGTCAGCATCATTAAGAATGAAGAAGATTTCAGGGTAAGGCAAATGGCTGCCGCCCTCTTAGCAGAGCATGGAGTGCTAGCGGCCAAATGGGTGAAACGTGAATTGGCCCTCCAGACTACTCCCGCTGAACGGATACGTATGATTGAGGTCATTGATACTATCACCAAGGACTTGAAAACAGAACTCGCCTATGCCCTTGCAGATGACAATGAGCAGGTACACCAGGCGGCTCTTCAACTAGCAGAAAGGCTAGACGCAGATCAGGTTGGAAAGCTTCTCCTGGAGCAGACTGAGAACGAGAAGGCACATGTGGCAGTTGCTGCCATCAAACTCCTGGGGAAGCTCAGACCACCGGCAGCCAAGAATGAGGAAATGGTTGTGGCCTGCTGCCAATCGTTAGGATTGATGGCCAATTCTGCCAGCATTGAGCCCCTGGCCAAACTCTTGGCGTCCAAGGGTTTCCTGCGGCGCCAGCGACACAGCGCTGACGTTCGCGCCACAGCAGCCTTGGCTCTGGCACAAATTAATCATCCGCGGGTGGCTGAGGTGCTGGCCAACTATGCGCACGATAACGATCCACGGATCAGACAGATCGCCAACTCTTTTCAACTTGCTCCAACAACTCCCCCCAAAAGAAACCTGGCTGTGGCTAAATAGAGTATAACTACACCGAGGATGGGATTTCTAATCTTAAGGACGCAAGGTGAGGCGAGCAGCATTCCATCTCACCGAGCGCTTGATTTCTTGCTGCCGAGCCTTAGGGCAGATAGCTGACCCAACCGCCATTGAACCACTGGCAAAAATGTTAGCACCAGGAGGTTTCTTGTCGCTTCGCAAGAAACAGAGCTCTGCGGTTCGCGCCGCCGCCGGTTTCGCTTTGGCTCAGATTTCTGATCCCCGCGTTGTAGAAGCGCTAGCCCCGTATGTGGATGATCACGACCCGAGGATTAGGCAAGTTGCCCGAGCTTTGGTGAAAGAGTGAAATCCCGCCAGCCAAGAGGTTGACTCCCTATCAACGTCAGAAAACAGATCCCGACCCCAGACCGCAGGGCGGATTCTTTTGACAAAGCAGTGCTCTTTAGTTATGCTAAATTTGTCCTAACATCCCGATGTACTTCTCCAGAGTCCCTGTGGTTATCAGCCCTATGGTATGCTGAACATTCCTCACACAGAAGATGCTAGCAGCCACCATGAATAGTCTCACAAAAGAAGTAGAGGTTTTGCGCGTATCCAAGGATCAATGCCGTCACACCCGTGTTGCCTTGGTACGAGAAGTGCCAATCACCATCTTCTTGAATGACCAGGAGATTATCACCCTTCTTTGCACAGGAGCACACATTGATTGTTTGGCAGTGGGTTTTCTCAAATCAGAGGGTCTACTGCAACAACGGAGTAGTCTTGAACGTGTGGAGGTTGACAAGAACGCTCAAGAGGTTCGGGTGTTCACCAGCGAGAGAACTGAGCTAGCTGAGCAGCTTTTCGGCAAAAGAACCATTACCTCCGGTTGCGGTAAAGGTACAATCTTCTATAACGTCCTGGACTCGTTGCAGAGCCAACCCCTCACAAACCAACTCGCCATCAGGGCTGACCAAGTCCGTCAACTCATGACTGAACTGCATAGCCGCTCTGAGCTTTATCGCCGCTCAAGAGGAGTCCATAATTGCGGTCTCGCTGATACCGAGAAAATTCTGATCTTTTGCACCGACATTGGCCGTCACAATGCTGTAGATATGATACTTGGAGAGTGTTTCTTGAACGAAGTGGACACCACTGAAAAGATCCTGGTAACCACGGGCCGCATTACTTCGGAGATTCTCATCAAAGCGGCTAAGATGCAAATCCCCATGCTGATTTCCCGCTCCGCCGCCACCAGCCTGTCGCTGGATTTGGCTAACAGTCTCAACATGACTGTCATCGGCTACGTGCGCGGCGGCAGTATTCTGGCGTACTCTGGAGCCGAAAACTTGATCTGCTGACTTATGATCTATCTGGACAACGCAGCCACATCTTTTCCAAAACCGAAACAAGTGATCGATGCTGTTGCCCATTACTTGAACGAAATCGGGGGCAATCCCGGTCGGGCAGCACATGCTCCAGCTCGAGAGGCCGGCAGGGTAATTGACCGTACCCGGCGCTCCCTCGCCAAGTTGCTCGGCAACGTGGAGCCATCCCGTATACTATGCACCCCGAGCACCACGGTTGCTTTAAACCTGGCCTTCAAAGGATTACTGCAAGCCGGTGATCACGTGGTCACCACCAGCATGGAACACAACTCGGTCATGCGGCCGCTCCGCGGTTTGCAAAAGCTGGGTATCTCACACAGCCAGATCCCCTGCAGCCCCAGAGGCGAACTGGATCCCGCTGACATCTCACCACTAATCCGCCCACAGACCCGCCTCATTGCTCTGATCCATGGCTCTAATGTTACCGGCAACTTGATGCCGCTGAGCGAGGTGGGAAGGATTGCTCGTGAGCACGGTATTCTTCTGCTGGTTGATGCTGCCCAAACCATGGGAAGGATCCCAATAGATCCACAGGAGTCCAATATAGATCTCCTGGCGGGCCCGGGGCACAAGGGTTTATTGGGACCAATGGGTACGGGTTTTCTTTATGTCAGACCTGGTCTGGAACTGGAACCACTGTGGGAGGGTGGCACCGGAACTTACTCTGAATCGATGGAGCAGCCTGAAACCTGGCCGGAGCGATTCGAAAGCGGCACCCTCAACGCCCCTGGTCTTGCTGGTCTTGCCGCGGGCATAGCCGAAGTCCAAAAGCTAGGCCTAGAAGCCATAGCGGCTCATGAGCAAAGTCTCATAGAAAGCCTTGCGGCTGGACTGAGCCAGCTTCCCGGAATCATTCTCTACGGCTCTCCGGACAAAAGTTCGTGTACCGGTACCCTTTCTTTTAATGTACAAGAATTGGACTGTTCTGAAGTTGCGCATATTTTGGACACAGCTTATGCAATTGCCGTTCGCTCGGGACTCCACTGCGCCCCCGCAGCACACCGCACCATCAACACCTTCCCTCACGGCACGGTTCGCGCCAGTGTCGGCCCTTACAACACCCAAGAAGATATCCACACCCTTGTCCACGCGGTCTCTGAAATAGTAGGCTTTCGCCGTAGATGAAATTATCTAGTGGTCAGTAGTTAGTAGGGTGGAACCTCAAAATAAGAAAGCCCATCGAGGCCTAGGTCAAGCAACTGGACCTTAACTGGCTCTCCTTCATCCAACCGGTCTCTTCCTGGAGGAACCTGTAGCAAACAGTTGGCTGCCAACATCTCGGTGAGTATCCCCTTCCTCTCTGAGCGCAGAGATTCAACCTCTAGGCCGGCAGGCCCGAAAATCAAACGACCGAAGAGAAACGACCGAAGCTTGCCCCTGACCTTCACTGAACCACTCAAGACAGCGGTAGTTTCTGGCGGAAAAACTTGGGAAAGACCGAGCATTTGGAGCAACACCGGACGAACCAGTTGCTCGAAAGCAATGTAGGTGGCGGCTGGTCTCCCAGGTAGACCAAACAACAAAGTTCCGCCAAGTTTGGCGAACAGTGCTTGTTTTCCTGGAGACATGGCCACCCCGTGAAAAAGCACATTACCCCCCAATGTGCTAATCGCAGCAGACACCAAGTCTTTCTCCCCTTTGCCTGTGCCACCGGTGGTAATTATCACATCAGCCCTGCTCCCTTTTTCGATAAAACGGGCTAACCTTTCCACCTTATCTCCTGCAATCCCCAGGGCTCTCGCTCTGCCGCCGTAGTGGTTCACAAGGTGCGACACCGTGTGCAGATTACTGGCAAAAACCCCTTTCTGATCCAAGGACTTGCCCACTTCCACCAGCTCGCTGCCGGTTGCCAAAACCGCAACCACAGGCTGCCTTCGCACCTTTACCGTGCTGTATCCCTGGGTTGCCAGTATCGTCAGTTCCCTGACTCCCAGGACCGTGGAGTCGGAGAGAAGGTGCTGATCCATCTGAAGCTCGGCCCCAGCAGGAATCAGATAGTCTCCCGACACCACAGGCGCCTTTACCACTACTCCCTCGGCAACAATCTCGGTCATCTCTTGGGGTACCGCCGCATCAGCTCCGGCGGGTAAGATGGCTCCCGTCATGACCCGTATCGCCTCTTTTCGCTTTAACTGTTGATCGATCTGCTGGCCGGGCCCAACTGTTCCTACCACGGCTAGAAAAACTTCCTTCTCTGAAGAAGCAGCGTTCACGTCCTCACTGTGAACCGCATAGCCGTCCATGGCTGCCTGGGTTGAAGGAGGCTCATCCCGTAAGGCCCGAACCTCTTCCGCCAGCACCCTACCGCTGGCATTTTCGAGCTGCACTTTCTCCGTGGCCAGAGGTACTGCCGCCGCCAAAGCAAGACCTTGTGCCTCTTCCAACGATACTAGCTTGTTCACGTTTACCACCATTTCACATCTTTATCAGTAGGTACTCGTAGTGATGCGACGCGTACACAGGGGGACTCGAAGACTCACCGTTTTCCCAGCAGCCAGCAGATCATATGAGATACTACTACGAATTATTTGGAAATAATCTCTTGGTGCCTAGTCGACACGACTCTCTTCGAGCCCCTCCAGCAACTCCTTGGCTCTGTCCATATCATCGGGAGTGTTAATATTGACAAAGGAGAGTCCCTGGGGATCCAGTTGCCCAACTTCTTCTGAGCTGAGCCGATACACTTTCACTGCAGGGAAAAAATTGATGACTTGGAGCGTGCCATGATCCAGCATTTGCTCTATGTGAGGCAGGCAACGGGACGAATAGATGGCGTGGAGCGGTTCCAACCCCTCAATTTTCTCAGGAACGATCACATCATAGTTCTTGGCCAACTGCACCATACGTCTGACAACAGAGGGCTGGACAAAGGGCATATCGCAGGCCGTGACAAACACACTCTTACCCTGGGCGAAGAGAAGCCCAGTGTAAATCCCTCCCAAAGGCCCTTGTCCAGGAATGACATCTCGGACAATGGTCACGTCCAGATGAAGATAGAGCTCTGGCTCGTTGGTGATAACCAGCACCTCAGAAAACAGGGACCCAACAGTCCGCACCTGTCGATCAATGAGTCGTTCACCCTGGAAGAGTTCCAGAGCCTTGTTGCGGCCATAACGACGGCTCTTTCCTCCCACCAGGACTACACCAACCATACCAGCCACTTCACCCTCGTCACTCAACGTTAATGGACTCACAAAAACCAGAAATTAGACGGCACAGTAAATCCGCCTGCGGCGGACAGATGGACTTTTTACCAAGCCGTCAATCTTTTTTAAGCCGGATGGATATATCCACCTGGCTAGGATCGTCGTAACCCCTTAGGTTGGAGAGCATCCCCAAAATGCCACCCAGGACAAAGTCTTTTACAAACGACTTCATCGGCACCTTCTTGCCATCCAGTCTGAGCACCACATTGGCTTCAGCTGTTTTCTTCAGAAAACGCTCCTCAATGAAATCTGCCACCCCTGATATATCCTCCAACTCAAAGAGGGGAACATCCACCGCCACCGAGAAATCACTTACCACTGCTACCAGACGATCTGCTTGGCTACAGAGAGGCTCTGATTTCAACTCCTTTCGGCAAATCTCGATCTTCGCTTTGCTCCCGCTCTTATAGCCTTCCGTGAGCACCAGATCCTCGTCCGTGAAGTAGGTAGCAACAATGCTATCCACCTTCAGCTCGCTCTCCACCATTTTGGTGAGGGCAAAGCGTGTAGGGGAGCTGATAGCAACCACCTGCGCGCCAGCCTCCCGGTGCCGCCAGGTATCCTTGCCTTTGTGGTCAATTTCAAAATGATCATGAGCGTCATGTTTAATGGTACCGACCCGATAGCCTCGGCTCTTTATCTCAGGAACTAATTTTTCCAAAAAAGTGGTTTTTCCCACCTTCGATCTTCCTACTATTGAAAGTACTGCTGGCATAGACCGCTCCCTCCGTCCTTCCTTATTCGACTCGAAGAATTCATAGCCTCTCTGATACTATCCACAATTGGTTTTATACCTTATAGAGGAAAAATAACTGACTACGGACCACGGACAACTGATATCAAACTACGTACCATACTTCAGTTGACCGCCTCAACACTCTTATGATACTGCTACTGGGCCAAAATAATTTAGAACTGTTACCACCCTTAGTCATTAGACAACTGCCTGTAAGCAGTAGCCAACATTATGTTGCCATATCCCAAGATAAATCCAAACATAATCGAGATTGGCCCTTTCAAGCTGCGCTGGTATGGACTCATGTACGTACTCGGCTTCGTGTCGTGCTATTTTCTCATCGGCAAGCAGCGTCGGGCTCGCAACCTAGGTCTCGTAGGGGCTCCACTCCAGGATCTCATCTTTACCCTGGCCATCGGCCTCATCCTCGGAGCCCGACTCGGCTATGTTCTTTTCTACCAATTCTCCAACTACACTTACTACTTGCAGCATCCGCTCGAAATAATCGCTATCTGGCACGGCGGTATGTCTTTTCATGGTGGACTCATTGGCGCCGTACTGGCGGGCCTCATCTTCGCTCGCCGTCGTAAGATCCCTTTCTGGGAGGGCGCGGATGCAGTAGTTGTCACCGCCCCCGTTGCCCTGGCTTTCGGGCGCTTGGGCAACTTCATAAATGGCGAACTGTACGGCCGTCCCAGCACCGTGCCCTGGGCCATGGTGTTTCCCCTGGCTGGCCCGGAACCAAGGCATCCCTCCCAACTCTACGAGGCCGCTCTTGAGGGAGTAGTGTTGTTCATCATACTGTGGCTACTCAAAGATCGGTCTTTTCGACCCGGCACTATGGTCTGCCTATTCCTGGGCGGCTATGGAATCTTTCGCTTTCTGATTGAATTTTTCCGGCAGCCCGATCCACAGATTGGTTTACTCTGGGGTCTGCTTTCCATGGGCCAGATTCTCTGTCTGACTATGATTATAACTGCGGCCGTCCTTTGGAAATTCCTGCCCCAAAGTCCTCCGTCACCCTGATCCCGGGCAGCTTATCAGCAAAATCTTAGAACTATTGATGTCGGATGTATTCTATACTTTGTTCTCTGTGTTTCAGTCTACTCATTGTAAAGCCTATGGTTGACACTGCCACCGACCGGCCATAAGATTATTGAGAAATCAGACAGATGTCAACAAAGTCAAGGTATAGAAACAGATGGAATCAAACTCTACTCGCGCCGGTCAACCCAGTAAGTCAGAACGTTCGTCCAGGGTTGACCAGACAAAATGTGCTGACTGGCGTGCCGAATACGCTGACAAAATCAAGAGCGCGGAAAAGGCCATGCAGCTTGTCCGCCGCGGCCACCGCGTTTTTATCGGCTCAGGCTGCGGAGAACCCCAACACCTGGTGCGCGCCCTAGAGCGCGTGGCTATCGAATTGGCGGATTTGGAGGTTCTCCACCTGCTTTCCCTGGGTAGGACTTCCTACACGGATGAGACTTTCCGTGACAAGGTCCGCCTCAAGTCGCTTTATGTGGCTTCGGGATCGCGCCAGGCGGTCGCAGAAGGGAGAGCGGATTACGCGCCTATCTATCTCTTTGACGTGCCAGATCTCTTCCACAGTGGTCACACCCCCGTCGACGTAGCCCTCATTCAGGTTTCCCCCCCGGATGAACATGGGTATTGTTCCTTCGGCATAGCTGTGGACATCGTCAAGGCGGCAGCCGCCAACGCAAATGTTGTTATTGCCCAGGTCAATCCTCGTATGCCCAGAGTCCTTGGTGACAGTTATATTCATCTACGGGATATGGACGCCATCGTGGAGCATGAGGAAGAACTCTTGGAAATGGAGCCGCCGCTCATGAACGAAACCGCCCACCAGATTGGCAAACAGGTGGCAAAGCTCATAGAGGATGGGTCCACCATTCGGGCTGGAGTTGGTAGTGTGTCCAATGCCGCCCTCTATTCTCTGGAAGGGAAAAAAGACTTGGGTGTCCACACGGACATGCTCACTGACGGCTACCTGCACCTGGTGGAGCGAGGGGTCATCACCAATACCAAAAAAACTCTACATCCCAAAAAAATAATCGCCAGTTTCTGCATGGGGTCCAGAAAACTGTATGATTTTGCTCACAACAACCCCATGGTGGAATTTCATCCCATCGAATACACCAATGATTTTTCGGTCATAAGCAAGAACGAAAAAATGGTCTCCATCAACTCGGCCCTACAGGTGGATCTGAGCGGACAGGTCTGTGCCGATTCCATGGGCTACAGCATCTATAGCGGCGTGGGCGGTTCGGTTGACTTTATCCGCGGCGCCACTTTTTCGAAACAGGGAAAGTCCCTCATCGTCTTACCGTCAACTACCCTGGATGCGCGTGAGTCTCGGATCGTGCCCCACCTCAGTGAGGGTGCCGGGGTAGTAAACACCCGTGGCGGCGTCCACTACGTTGTTACCGAATTCGGCGCTGTGAATCTCTACGGCAAAACCGTGCGCGAACGCGCCCTCGCCTTGATCAACCTGGCCCATCCCAAATTCCGTGAAGAACTGCTAGCAGCAGCCAAAAGGCTACGCTATCTTTACGAAGATCAGCTTCTGCCACCCGGCGAGTCCGCTCAGTACCCTGATGAGTGGGAAGCGAGTCAGCCGTGTGGAGAGAGCGAGAGAGTCCTATTCAGACCGGTAAAACCCACTGATGAAAGAAGCCTGCAGGAATTCTTTCATGCCCTCCCCCACCACGGTTCACATGTCAGATTTATCTCCGCCATGCGAGTGTTTCCTCAACGCAACCTCCAGGCTCTCATCAATGTCGATTATCAAAAGGAAATGTCAGTGATAGGTGTGCTCGGCGACATGGGCGCCGAGAATATCATTGCCCTGGGACGGTACGTGCTCGATGAAGAGAACAACATGGCAGAGGTGGACTTTGCGGTGCGACAAGAGTGGCAAGGGAAAGGGGTTGCCAGCTATTTACTCAACCATCTAGTGCAGATCGCTCGGAGCAAACACATTGCCGGTTTTATCGCCTACGTTGACCCCAGCAATCAGGAAGCCGCGGCTGTGTTCCACAACACCGGCTATGTAGTTCACCGTTCACTCAGCAAGGGTATCCATCGGATCACCATTTATTTCGGTCAACCTGCCCAGCAATGCTTTACTGATCCAGCGGAAATCTACTAGATCCACTGCCTCGGAAAGGAGCCACTTTATCTATGAAACTGCTCGATCATCTTAACCAAGACGAACTCGTAAAAAGTCAGCACCTAGACGGCGCAGTAAAAAGCTCCAGATGCAAGGCGCGCGAATCTTTAGGAATGAGGCGTACTTAGCAGTACGTCGCAATGACTAAAGATGAACTGCAACGCCGCAGATGGACTTTTTACTGTGCCGTCAAGCGAAGGAGAAGCCAATGACAAACAAGATCTACGATGTCATCATCTTGGGGAGCGGACCGGCAGGACTACAGGCTGCCATTCATGCTGCTCGTGCCAAAGTGTCAGTATTGGTCATGGGCAAACCATCCAAGAGTAGTCTCCACCGGGCCCATATTGAAAACTACTGCTGCATGGAGAGAACTTCAGGCGAGGATTTGCTCCAGCAGGGAATCCAGCAGGCAGAGGCAGCTGGCACCAATTTTATGTATGAAGATGTGGTAAAGGTTTCCCACGAGGATGAATGGTTCATCATCCGCAACGAAAGCGGGGAAGACCTCAGGTGCAGGGCGCTTATTCTGGCCATGGGTATCTCAAGAAACAAACTGAGAGTGCCGGGAGAAAAGGAGTTACTGGGGCGCGGAGTGAGCTATTGCGTGGACTGCGATGGTGGTTTTTTCCGTAATGAGCCAGTGTCAGTGGTGGGCAATGCAAGTGCTGCCGCCAGCGGTGCTCTCACCATGACATTCTATGCGAGCCAGGTCCATCTTGTCTGTGACCAACTGGAGATCGCAGAAGCGCTGGCTTATCAGCTCAGGGAGAGTGAAGTCACCATACATGAGGGCCGCAAGGTCACAGAAATTACTGGCCAAGAACAGGTAGAAGGGCTGCTCCTAGATAATGGCTCACGCTTGGATGTCAAAGGAGTTTTCATTGAACTGGGGGCCAAGGGTGCCATCGAACTCGCCAGCGCACTTGGGGTGACCATGGATCCAGAGTCACCCCAATTTATTGCCACCGACAAGAAGCAGAGAACCAACATTGCCGGTGTGTTGGCGGCCGGCGACATCTGCGGCCTGCCCTGGCAGCTTGCCAAGGCGGTGGGAGAGGGCTGTGTGGCTGGACTTGAGGCGGCTGCTTACGCCAAGCAATTTCGGTAGCTGGTCCGTCGTCCGTGGTCAGTTGTCCGTTGCCCTCCGACGAAATAATGATTTCCAGTATCGCCTTTCCTGCTTCCCAAAATCCTTCCTGTTACCTCCGTTGGACTTATCCTTTGACTTCACCATTGGTTCAGGTAAAATGTAAAATTTGCAATGATAGTTCGTGTAAATTCTAATTATTGGAAAGGTTTAGTGAAAAAAGAACGTTTCATTGCGGAACTTGAAGAGAATGAGAGATGCGACAGTAGCTTCCTGGTCAAGGCCAAGACTCTGGGAAACACCCGCAGTGGCAATCCCTTTCTCAGAATTAGTCTCGGCGATCACACCGGGGAGACTGAGGGACGCATCTGGGAACGGGCTCTGGAATTTGATCAGGACTTCAGCGTCAATGATGTGGTGCGCGTGCGCGCCAGGGTAGAGCGCTATCAAGGTAAACTGCAACTCAATATCAGCGACATAGAGCGGGTAGACCCCGAGGAAGTTGATCCCACCCTCTTCCTGCCAACAGGTCCGCAAGATGTTAATGAACTATGGCAGCAATTCGAGGACCTGGCAAAACAGGTGAAAAATCAGCACTTGCAGCGTCTGTTACAGAGTTTCCTCTCAGACCGCTCTTTTGTGGAGCAGATGAAGCAAGCCCCAGCTGCCAAGTCCATGCATCATGCCTATCTAGGAGGTCTGCTTGAGCACACTGTCTCTGTTACTCGTCTCCTGGATCGCATCTGCGACCATTACCCTCGGTTGGATCGCGATCTGCTGCTCACTGCTGCCATTCTTCACGATATAGGCAAACTTGAGGAATTTTCTTATCAACTGCACTTGGATTATACCGATGCTGGTAGACTGCTGGGCCACGTAGTGCTCGGTGTTCAGCGAGTTCGAGAGAAGATTGACAAACTCGAAGGATTTCCACCAACCCTGTCCCTGACCCTACAACACCTGATGGTAAGCCATCATGGTGAGTACGAATTTGGCGCGCCCAAGCGGCCAAAGACTATGGAGGCCTTTGTCCTCCACTATGCAGATAATCTGGATGCCAAAATGAACCATCTCACCAGGCTGCTGGATAATGAAAAGGAAAGTCCTTCGCACTGGACCCCGTTCCAACAAGTGTATGACCGTTTTATGTTTAAAGGAACCGGGGAGGGGCAAGAAGTTGCCGACATCCACGCCGACAAAAGCAAGGATGAGCCTGAACCAGAGAACTACAGTTTCTTGGATATGTTAGACTCATCTGCAAAAGGAGAGGAGCATTAGCCCCGTGTTCGTGAGTTTCGAAGGCATAGAGGGATGTGGTAAAACCACCCAGGTGGAACTTTTGACCACATTTTTGTCCCAACGCGGTATCCCCCACCTGATTACTCGCGAACCTGGTGGGACCCGCTTGGGCAAACTCATACGAAAAATGCTTCTGGACCCTGCCAACAGCGAAATGGAACCACTCACCGAACTGTTTCTCTATGCAGCCGACCGGGCTCAGCACATTGCCCAGGTGATTCGCCCCGCCCTGGAAACTCGCCAGTGGCTCATCTGTGATCGGTTCGCCGACGCTACCACCGCTTACCAGGGATACGGTCGAGGTCAAGATCTCGCTTTTATCCAGCAACTCAACCAGTGGGCCACTCAGGGGCTCTGGCCCCACCTGTCTCTGTTACTGGATTGTCCAGTGGAGGTCGGCTTGGATCGTGCCCGGCGGCGGATAGAAGATAGTGCTCTGGAAGGACGGGAAGATCGGTTCGAACAGCAGGCCTTGGCTTTTCATCAAAAGGTGAGAACGGGCTATCTGGAGCTTGCAGCACAGAATCCTGCGCGTTTCAGAATACTGGACGCCACCATGGAACTGGAGCGGTTACATGAAGAGATTGTAACCATACTGGAGCCATATCTGAACCAGAAGAACTGAACCAGGACCTTCAAGATGAGTTTTGCCGAAATCATAGGACAGAAGCGAATCATTAATCTATTGCGACGGGCCCTCGCCCAAGAAAATCTGCCGCACAGCTTTCTTTTTACTGGGATGGAGGGAATTGGCAAACAGCTTACGGCTCTCACCCTCGCCAAAGTGGTGAACTGTGAAGACGGTGCTGCTGGAGATTGCTGCGACCGCTGCGTCTCCTGTCGAAAAGCGGCAAGTGGTAACCATCCTGATATCAACATCATAGAAAGGGACGGCCCCTTTATCAAGATAGAGCAGATTCGTGCCCTCAAGCAGCGCTTACGTTTCAAACCATTGGAAGGTCGTTACCGAGTAACGATAATAAACAACGCCCAGAATATGAAGATAGAAGCGGCTAATGCTCTGCTCAAAGTCCTTGAAGAACCGCCGGCAGAGAACCTCATCATTTTAACTGCCTATGAAATCACCTCTCTCCTACCCACTATCGTCTCCCGCTGCCTCCACCTTCCCTTTCAACCATTGGCAACGAAGGAAATATCCACCCACTTATGCCAAGCCCACAGAGTGGAGCCGGAGAAAGCGGCTATTATGGCCGAATTGGCTGGAGGCAGCCTATCTCGGGCTGCAGCGCTCCTGGACGAAAAGCAACTTGACCGCCGCCGCTGGCTGCTGGAAACTGTGGCCGGGATCCACGAATCACACATCACTGATCTGTTGGCTGCAGCCAAGGCGTGGAAAGGCGAGGGTCCAGATCTGAAGCAAGACCTTGAGTGGCTAAAAACATGGCTTCGGGACCTGCTCGTCCAGCAGCTTGAGGCGGCGGACAGTATCAGTCTCCTCAATTTAGATTTTGCCGAAAAGGTGGGGGGGGCGTCTTCACGGTTTAAGCCTGATCATCTGCTGGAAATATTTGAACTTGTCTGCACTGTACAAGGGGCTATGCGTTATAATATTAACAAGAGACTGAGTCTGGAGGCACTCCTGTTGTTGCTGCACACTCGGGCAACCGGCCGTGTAGGGGATCCGAGAGGCCACCTGCCGGCTCAGGCTAGAGGACCATTCACCTGGCCAGTTACTGTTGGTAGGTAGAGTGTAAATCAACAAACAATATCGAAGGACGTACGCTGGATTAGGACAATTTATGGATAACATAGTTGGCATCCGCTTCCGAGAAGGCGGCAAGATATATCACTTTATTCCCGGCCACTTTGTCCTCAAGGAGGGCGACGAGGTAATTGTCAAGACCGAGAAGGGTTTGAGCCTAGGGATTGTCGCAACTCCGGTCAGAAAACGAGACCCCAACTATCCCAGAGACCAACTAAAAGAGGTGTTCCGTCTGGCGAACGATAACGATCGCCAGCAGTACAAGGATTGTCTTGCCCGGGAGGAAGAAGCCCAGCGCTTCTGCCAGGAGCGTATAGAAGAGCGTAACCTACCAATGATTCTGGTGGATGTGGAGCGCTTTTTTGACGGGTCCAAGATCATCTTTTATTTCTACGCCGATGGCCGTGTTGACTTCCGCGAACTCGTGAAAGATCTGGTCAAAAAACTACACACCCGGGTCGAACTCCGACAAATCGGTGTCCGTAATAAGGCCAAGATGATCGGTGGTGTTGGCCCCTGCGGTCGTGAACTGTGTTGTGCTACATTCCTCAAAGAATTTCATTCCGTCTCGGTAAAAATGGCCAAAGAGCAAAATCTCTCCCTAAACCCGACCAAAATATCCGGGGTCTGCGGTCGGCTCATGTGTTGTCTCAAATATGAGTATACCGACTATGTGGAAATGAAAAAGGGAATGCCCAAGGTCGGCAAGCGGATTATTACCCCAGAAGGAGAAGGCAAGGTCGTTCGCCAAAACGTCATGGAGCAGCGGGTGGCGGTCGCCTTAGATGACGGCAGGGAAATTGAATTCGGGACTTCCGACCTGTCCCTCGAGCAAACTGGTGCGGCAGGGAGCAACCAGCGCAGCGGCGACCCAAAACCAACATAGCAAAACAAGAAAACGGGGACTTGGTGAAAAAAGACTGATTCAGGGAGGATCTATGTCAGCGAGGTATTACATCACTACGCCAATTTACTACGTGAATGCTCCACCCCACCTCGGCCATGCCTACACAACCATCGTCGCAGATGTGCTGACCCGCTTTCATACCATAGCCGGGAGGGAGACCTATTTCCTCACCGGTACCGATGAACACGGCGACAAAGTAGTAGAAGCTGCTGCCGCCGTAGGAAAGGATCCTCAGTCCTACGCCGATGAGATTAGCGATCTGTTTCGCAGCGCCTGGCCAAATTTGAACATCAGCAACGACTATTTCATCCGGACCACCGATGAACTCCACAAAAAAGTAGTGCGTTACATTCTGCAGAAAGTCTACGATGCGGGGGATATCTACTTCAGTTCATATAGCGGCCTCTATTGTGTAGGATGTGAACGATTCTATACTGAAAAAGAACTGGTTGAAGGCAAGTGTCCCCAGCATGATCGCCCACCCGTCCCCCGCGAGGAAGAAAATTACTTTTTTAAAATGAGCAAATACCAGGACTGGCTCATTGATCACATACACAAGCACCCTGATTTTATTCGGCCAGAGAGATACCGTAATGAAGTGCTCAGTTTTCTGAGCGAACCCCTCGAGGATCTTTGCATCTCAAGGCCAAAATCACGTTTAAGCTGGGGGATTACTTTACCCTTTGATGACCGTTATGTAACCTACGTCTGGTTTGATGCTCTTATCAACTACGTCTCCGCCCTATCCTATCCCGACGGTTCTCTCTTTACTCAATTCTGGCCTGCGGCTCAACACTTGATAGCCAAGGACATCCTGAAACCCCACGGTATCTATTGGCCCACCATGCTGCAGGCCGCTGGCATCCCTCTTTACCAGCATCTCAACGTCCACGGTTATTGGAATGTTGCAGAGAAGAAGATGTCCAAAAGCCGAGGCACAGTAATCAAACCCTTGGATCTTCTCCAAGTTTACGGGCTTGATGCCTTTCGTTATTTTCTCATGAGAGAAATGGTCTTTGGCCTCGACGCCAGCTTTAGTGAAGAGGCCCTTATTACCCGAGTCAATGCGGATCTGGCCAATGATCTGGGCAACCTCACCAGTCGTCTTCTGACCATGGTCCACAAGTATTGTGAAGGTAAAATTCCACAGTCAGACACCGAAGAAAAAGACGATACAGACCTGAAGAAGGCGGCAGTGGAGTTACCCGCAACCTATGCTCTCCATATGGAACAACTGGAGTTTCACAAGGCTTTGATGGCGGTCTGGGAACTCATCAACCACGTAAACCGTTACATTGACCAGAGCGCCCCCTGGGTTTTGGCAAGGGATCCTCAAAAGCAGTCCCATTTGCACACGGTACTCTACTACTCTCTCGAAAGTTTGAAGCTAGTAGCGGTACTTCTAGCGCCAATCATGCCTGACTCCAGCCAGGAATTGCTGGACAGGCTTGGACTAGAGATTGACCCGTCGGAGTTGCGCCTGGACCAACATACCACTTGGGGAACCCTGCAGCCGAACACATCCACTCGCCGCGGTAAATCACTGTTTCCCCGGATTGAACAAACCAATGAGGATGGGCAAACGGATGAACCTGCCAAAAAACCGCTTCTCAAGCTGGATGAATTTTCCCGGTTGGACTTGCGGGTGGCCGAAATCCTTCAGGCTGAATCCATTCCCGGTTCCAAGAACCTACTGAAATTGGAAGTCGATTTAGGCGAGAAACGAACGGTGGTCGCTGGAATCGCCGGCCACTACCGCCCAGAGGATCTGGTGGGTAGACAGGTTGTTCTGGTGGCCAATTTAAAGCCGGCTAAACTAATGGGTATCCGTTCCGAAGCCATGATACTGGTGGGCGGCGCTGAGGGAGAAATGGTACTGATTACGCCCGAGAAAAAGGTAAAACCCGGCAGCCCGATTTCTTGAGCCGCAACAGCAGCTCAGCCAGCAGGCAGCTGACAGCTTGCAGAATCAATAAGAAGATTTTCTGCTGCCCGCTGCCTCCTGCCTGCCTGTCCCGAGCTTGTCGCGGGGCTATTTGCTGCTCTAAGCAAGTGCCTCTTTAATCTTTTCTCTAAACAACCGAAGCGTTTCGCCATAGTCGGCAGTGGAAAACACTGCGGAGCCGGCAACGAACACATCGGCACCGGCCCGGGCCACCTCCCCTATGGTTTCTGCGTTAATACCCCCGTCCACCTCCAGTTCCACCGCCAACCCTCGCTGCTCAATAATCTTCCGGAGGGCCTCGATCTTCGGAATCACTGCCTCAATGAACGCTTGCCCCCCAAATCCTGGATTCACCGTCATGAGGAGAACTTGATCCACCTGGTCCAAAATATGTTCTACAGACACCAGGGGTGTGGCCGGATTAAGGGTTACAGAAGCTTTGGCACCAAGTTCTTTGATCCGCTGTATTGTCCTGTGGAGGTGGGGCAATACTTCCGCGTGCACACCAAGGATGTCCGCCCCTGCTTCGACAAAATCCTCTAGGTACAAATCCGGCTCACTGACCATGAGATGCACATCTAAGGGCAGATGGGTGCTACGACGCACAGCCTCTACCACCAGCGGTCCTATGGTTATGTTGGGAACAAAGTGGCCATCCATTACGTCCACGTGGATGTAGTCAGCACCCGCAGCGGTCGCTGCGGCAACTTCTTCTCCCAGTCGACTAAAATCGGCAGACAGAATTGAAGGCGCTAGTTTCTTCATTGTCCTCTCCGTTACTCATCTCGTGGTTCGTAGCCATTGGAAATATAATGAAACGTTAGCAGGTCCCCCCAATCAAGATTACCGGCTTTCAGCCTTTGCACCATACCATCCACAAGAACAATCGCCTCTTCAGGAGCCTGAGCCCACACCAGCCAATCCAACCGGTCGCCTGGCCGATGAATCTTGCTGTAGGAGAGCACATCTTCCCCAGCCTTATTCCGGCTGAGAGCAACCTCCTTCTTGAAATAGCCCGGCTCCATTTGATAAGTGATCCACCAAAATTTTGCCTGTGGTCCTTTGGGTTGCGGTACCCGATTCACCGTCAAGATTATGGCACTGTCCCCATCCGCCCTGTACCCTGCCAATGGGTTCTGGCTAATAATGGTGTTGAGAGGCTGTCCCGGCTGGTGTATTTCTTTGACCGCCGGCGCTACCAGCCCCAAGCCATCCAGAATTCTCAGGGCCTGCCCCATAGTTCGTTGGCGAAGCTCAGGCATCGCCACCGCAAAGGATTTGGGACCATCGCTGATGAGAAAATCAACTGACTCCCCGCGCTCTATCTCTTGGAGGGCTTCTGGGCGCTGGGTAATGATGGTATCCCGTGGATACTGTGAGGAAGGAATGCGGCAGATCCCACCCAGGTGGAGACCATTTTGCGAGAGAACCAGCTTCGCCTCACGCATTCTTGTCCCCACCAGATTGGGAACCCGCACCCTTCTGGAGCCCCGAGAGATAACCACCTTCACATCCCGGTCACGCTTCAACCAGGTTCCAGAAACGGGCTCCTGAGAACCGATGAAGTTCTTGGGTACAGTCTCACTCCACATGAATCCACCCACCTTAATATTCAGCCCCAGAGAGGTGAGAAGATCCAAAGCATATACGGTATCATGCCCTACCAGGTTGGGAACCAACACCTCTTCCTCACTCTGAATGATCCACTTACTGGTGAGGTAGAGACTGCACAGCAGTGCCACCAGAAATACGGCTGCATAGATTCCAAACTTGACTAATTTGTTCAATAGAGCCATCGATCATGCACCATACCGAAATCCAAGCAATAAGGCAACGCCGTGGTGATACAACTAGGCACTGAAAATACCTTTCCAGGATACTCGTTCCGGTGCTTGGTTCTTACTTCCTAGTGCCTAGTCTTCTTTGTCTTCTGCCCTCTACCTGCTCAACACTCTTCGTCATTATCGAATGCGGCGCAACCGTGCGGCGTAAAAACCATCCACCCCATGCTTGTGGGGCCACGTTTGCAAAGCACCCATTGGGTTCACCGCGCCACCACATCCTGGTGGTAAATAGGGCCGTGCCGATTCCAGATGATAGTCGGGATGTGCACTCAGAAAACCCTGCAGCGTTGTCTCATTTTCCTCGGAACTCACAGTACAGGTAGCATATACCAAAACACCCTCAGGCTTTAGCAGGGGAGCAAGCCTGCTCAACATTTGCCTCTGCACCAGATGTAAGCGGTGAAAATCCTTGGGCCTCACTTTCCACTTGATGTCAGGGTTGCGTCGCAGCACCCCCAGCCCGGTGCAGGGTGCGTCCAGCAAAATCCGGTCAAAACAGCGTTGCTCAAAAGGTGGTTGCAGCTCGAGTACATCCATCTCCGCTGGTTCAATACTGGAAACCTGTAGCCTTTTGGCATTCTCCACCAGGCGGGTCAATTTCCAGCCCTGGTTGTCCAAAGCTGTTATCTTGCCTTGGTTCTCCATGAGTTGGGCCAGATGGGTGCTTTTTGCCCCAAAACCTGCGCACGCATCCAAGACGTGCTCTCCTGGCTGGGGTTGGACTAAGTGGGCAATCAATTGAGACGCCTCATCTTGCACCTGAAACTCTCCACTCCTATATTGGACAAGAGAAGAGATGTCAGTGCGAATTGACCGCAGATGAAGCGCTTCAGGGGCTAGGTTTCCAGGTTCTACGGAGAAACCAAGATCACGGAAAGAACCGGCCAGTGCCTTCACCGTCGTTGTCAGGGTATTAACTCGAATACTCGTTGGAGGGACCTGGTTGCCGGCAGCACAGAAAGCCTCGGTTTCTTCATATCCAAGAGCGGCTAGCCAGCGTTGGACCAACCAGGCGGGGTACGAATAGAGGACTGATAAACGGTTTTCAGAACTTCCTTCAAGTTGTGCTTTTTGAAGAATCTCACTCTTGCGGGAAATGGCACGCAAGATCCCATTTACAAAGCGAACCACATGCGGGGGCTGACTTGTTTTTGCAAGTTTCACCGCCTCGTTCACTGCAGCTGCTGCAGGAATCCGATCCAGAAAGAGCAACTGATAGGTAGCGAGCCGCAGAATTACTCTCACCGGCAGGGCTATTTTGTCTGGCTTTGTTTTAGTCTGCTGGTCGATAATCCAATCCAATCGCCCCTGCCAGCGCAGCACTCCATAGACAAGTTCGGTTACCAGGGCACGATCGCGGGGATCCAGATCCGGGTGTTCCTTGAGATAAATATCGAGGAGAACGTCAGGAAAAGAGGCGCGGCGGGCCACCTGCAGCAGGGTGTGCATAGCGATGGCCCTGGGCGTCATGACTCTGAAGTGTCCAAAAAGTGGCGGATCGCACCTTCCACTTCTGCCAGCGGCAACCCGGTATTGAAGCAAGGACCATATGGTCGGCGATTAAAAATACCATAGATAGGCAGCGGGTACGTATCTTGTATTCCACTGGTAAGATCCCGTTCACAGGCCACGGCAATAATGAGCCGCGGTCGTTTCTGAACCACTATGCGCCGGGCAATGGTGCCACCTGTGGCCACCGCCAACTCCACATCATACTTCCGTGACACTTCCAAAAGTTCCTTTATGGGGCATTGACCGCAACCCTCGCAGTTCTCCACCTTCCCGGTAATCTTGACCTTGCAATTGTGGTTTTGCAGACAGTGCGGCATGAGAAGGAGTAGCCGAGCTGGAGACACATGTAGGTCTTGAGCCAGAACCAACTGATTGTTTATAGCAACAAAGGAATGGCTGATCTTCTCTCTGGAAAGGCCAAAAACCTTGCCCATCACAACAAGCAACGGAAAAAGTACCTTAACGACCGCACCGCGGAGTTTCCTGGAGAGGAAAAGATCACGACCAGCTAAAATAGTCAAAATCAATAGGAGCGAGCCGGCAACCACCGCAAACACAACCAGACCCAATATCCCGGCTAGTAGGGCTGGAAGATACGGGTGGATGTTCCGTAGTCCGACATTGGGCACCCACCAGAGTAGATATGCCAAGCCGCCAAGTATAATGCAGGTCACCGCCAGCAGCCCGATGAAAATCCGCTTCTGGGGCGTCTCCGAAACCTGGCCCACCTCGACCAGTGGATCCTCCGTGGGAGTCAGCTTTTCTTTTCTGTTTAGAACTTCATTCGCCAAGCTTATCCTCCACCTGGAAGTGATGTCCTCTCAGAAAATCAGTTACTGCAAGGGGACGACGGCCCTCCAACTGTAAGGTTTCAATAAGGACCGCCCCTTCTCCAGCGGCCACCTGCAACCCATCTTCTGCCGCTGCAATCACTGTGCCCGGTTCAGCTTGAGTCGAAATAGACAAGGCACGACAACCAAAAAGTTTCAACCGTTTTCCCTGCCAATAGGTGAAACCACCCGGCCAGGGATCCAAACCGCGAATACGGCAACAGATTTGTTTTGCATCCTCATGCCAATCCACCTTGCCATCTTCCTTGGCAAGCATGGGTGCGTAGGTGGCCTGGGAATTGTCCTGAACTCTCGGCTCCAGGCTACCTCGTTTGAGTAAATCAAGGGTTTCCACCAGCACCCTGGACCCTTCCTCAGCCAAGCGGTCATGGAGGCTGCCAGCCGTCTCTTCCGGCTGGATCACTGCTTTTCGCTGCAAAAGGATGTCACCGGTATCCATACCGGCATCCATCAACATCGTGGTGACCCCGGTTTCCATCTCTCCCCGGATCAGGGCCCAGTTAATAGGGGCTGAACCCCGGTATTTGGGTAACAATGAGGCATGGACATTAACCGCCCCCAAAGGAGGCATCTCCAGGATCTCGGCCGGAAGCAACTGGCCGTATGCCACCACCACTATACATGCTGATTCCTGTGCAGCTATGCGCTCGACAGCCTCAGAGCTTCTCACTTTTTCCGGTTGATAAACCGGCAGACCTTTTTCCTGGGCCAGCTGTTTCACCGGCGAAGACACTACTCTCCTGCCGCGTCCCCTGGGCCTGTCCGGCTGGGTAACCACCAGCAATATTGGAGCTCCTGCATCGAGCAAAGCCCTTAAGCTGGGCACCGCAAACCCAGGCGTACCCATGAAAATCAAGCTTGGTAGATCGTACACCTTTAACCCTCTAGCCCCATGGAAGGCAGAACTGATAGCAGAGCACCGCGGCCTTAAGACTGCTCCTTTGTCTTTTTTTTCCGCAACCTCCTTTTAACAAGATCACGTTTTAACTTGCTCAACCGATCGATGAACAGGATACCATTCAAATGGTCAATTTCATGCTGGAGTACCACAGCCAACAGACCCTCAGCCTCTATCTCCACCTGTTCTCCATTGAGATCGAGGCCCCGTACCGTGATTTTCTCATATCGTTTTACTTCAGCCTGGTATTCCGGCACACTCAAACACCCTTCCTCAATGATCACCTCCCCCTCGGCGGCAACAATCTCAGGGTTGGCCAGTACGATAAGCTCTGATTCAGGTCCGCGCGGAGCTATGTCGGCCACCAGCAGTCGCTTTGCCACACCCACCTGATTGGCTGCCAAACCGATACCTGGTGCATTGTACATGGTTTCCGCCATATGATCAGCTAATTTGATCACATCCTCATCGATACTTGTGATGGGTTCGGCCGGCTGACTCAGTACCTTCTCTGGATAGGTGCAAATGTGAAAAATCGTCATTGTTTGGCTCCAATCAGGTATAGGGCAAACAACGTCTCTCTACTCATATGATAAATTTTTAATATATCGCAAAAATCAATAAGCATCAATGCATCACACCAAAGAGACTGCTCTTTATGCAACCCAAAAAAAGTGGTGAGGGAAAGATCCCTCGCTGGTGAATCAGCTCGCAAATAAAATGTCACTTAGGCTCGGACATTCATGCCGAAACAGCCGTTGGTCTGGAATAATGCTCCAATGAGTTTTGTTTTGGCGGGTTAAAATCTATCGCATCGGATGTTTGACACTTCTGCCTCGAAGTCATCATCCATTGCTTTTAGGAATTTTTCCAGAGGATATCTCCTGCCGCAGGACCCGCAGCGCAAATCAACCCTCCGTCAAGCTCTATGAACCTGGAGAGGACTCTTGCACTTCAGACACTGTAACTGGGATTTCACCATCTAGCCCTCATTGGCATGTTCTTGAACGGTTGTAAATAGCATTTCCTATCATAGTTCCGCATTTCAGGGGACGGTAGTACTCTTCCTCGTCTTTATCAACTCAGTGATCAGAAAATCAATACAATGATACCTTATGATACCAAACAAGAAAGTAAAAAGTTTGACGAGGCCAACTGCCATCTCGCCATAGGTGTTTTCTTCCAAGGGCACATCACAAATAGCGTTCCTGGTGTTTCTTCTGAGTGACTGGTGGGAGGCCTGTGCCACTTGCCCATGAAAGAAACACATGCTAATAGTGCAACTGATGAGGCAAATAACCATTGAACTCGAAGTCTGCCTTCTGTAGATGAGCAGCGCCGAGCCCCCATCTATGATTGGGGTTGGCGATGTTCACGGATCAGAGTCTAATATTCAGGAAACGAATATGGCTGGAACACCGCTTGGG
>Ga0209013_10000953_pt1 | contig 26679 bp, 28 predicted proteins | sample Cruoilmetagenom2_FD_187291 | JGI IMG/M metagenome (GOLD analysis project Ga0209013, IMG submission 187291) | Oil polluted marine microbial communities from Coal Oil Point, Santa Barbara, California, USA - Sample 2 (SPAdes) (version 2) | ecosystem: Environmental > Aquatic > Marine > Oil seeps ...
CGAGGCTCAGCTCATCTGGCTTTGGGAAACGCCCTTCGATGAGCGCGCAAGCTACCTCTTGCGCACGGCAACCGACCTCGTTCCGATCTCCAAGCTTCAGATCAAATCACAACTTGATTTGGAAACACTTGCAACGCAGCCGGCGCAAACTTGCACCCTTAACGAAATTGCGAGTGCGGACATCGTGTTAGGACGTCCGATGGCCATTGATGCCTTCGGCGACAATCCTACAACGGGTAGCTTTTTGGTCGTTGATGCGGTCACGGGTGCTACGCTCGCAGGCGGCGTGGTTTCGACAGCAACTGCTGCCGGGGACACGACGGCCGCTTCGACCTTCCGCCTCACTCGCGAGATTCTCGAAAAGGGGCTTTGTCGCGATTTGAGCGATACCAAAGCCGATCGGGACGAGTTCCAACGACGTGCCAGCGAGGCGGCGCTGCTGCTCCGTGCAGCAGGCGTGCCCGTCAAGCTCGAAATCTGAGAGCATGGCCAGCCGGTTCCCCGATCCCACTATCCACGATAACAGGTAGGTGCGACCTTACTGGGAGCGCACGTTCTAGCACGTTCAGGAACCCGGCCTTCTATGGACTTCTTGCTGTCAAACTCATGGCCCGTGATCATCATCGGCGGCTTCACCGTCGGATTTCTCGTCGGGCTCACCGGGGTTGGCGCGGGATCACTAATGACACCCTTCCTCATCTCCGGTATCGGCATCTCGCCGGTGCTTGCGGTCGGTACAGATCTTCTATTTGCATCCATCACGAAGGCCAGCGCAGCGTGGCGGCATCACGTGCTGGGCAATGTAGATTGGGGCATCGTGCGTTGGCTTGCAATGGGAAGCTTGCCCGGGGCGCTGGCCATGCTGGCGTGGCTCTACTTGATTGGGCCCGACACGCATGCGATCTCCATGATAATCCGCAAGGTGCTGGCCGGTGCGCTCATCGTCAGTGCTACCGTTATCGCGCTCTATCCCTGGCTGAAGCGAAACGCAAGCCAGGCTGCCGACGCAAATGAGCCTACCGTGGTGCGCAAGGGGCCAACCCTTATCCTGGGATTTATGCTTGGGTCTCTCGTGGCACTGACCTCAGTGGGTGCAGGCGCAATTGGCGTGGTCGCTTTGACCGTCCTTTATCCTTCGCTGTCGGCGCGGCGTCTCATCGGCACCGATATCGTTCACGCCATCCCACTTACGTTTCTGGCGGGCGTCACGCATTTGGGGATGGGCAACGTCAATCCGTGGATCCTCTTCTTTCTGCTCGTCGGCTCCGTGCCCGGCATCGCACTCGGCTCGCGCATCACCGGCCTCGTTCCGGACTGGCTCTTGAGGGTCGTACTCGCAATTGTACTCGTCGTGGCTGCGTATTCGCTGCTCCTCAAACAATAGGCACCAAGCCTTAGCTTATAAGCTTCGCCAGCTCGATGTCGGCGTGGAATTGGTTGCCAGCGATCGTCGGTTTCACGTAGCCCGCGCGAATGATGAAATCGCCAAAGCGTTCGCCGTCCTCGCGCTCTTTTGCGTAACGCACCAGCATCGGCTCCAGAATTGCCAGCATCCGCGTCTTGTCGACGTCCAAGGCGTAGAGCTTGTTGAGCCGTGACCCATCAAAGGCAGCCCCAAGATAAAGGTTGTAGAGGCCGGGATTGCGGCCAACGAGACCAATCTCCGCAAGGTAGGGACGTGCGCAACCATTGGGGCAGCCGGTCATACGAATAACAATGTCGTCGTCGCGCAGACCCAACTTGTCGAGCACCTCTTCCAACTCACTCACGACGTCAGGCAAAAAGCGCTCGCTCTCTGCCAATGCAAGCCCGCATGTAGGAAACGAGACGCAGGCCATACTGTTTCGGCGCAGGCCAGAAGACGCAAACGGCGTGATGCCATGCTCGTTTAGGATCGCGTTGATTTTTGGCTTCGCCTTAGCCGTTACGTTGGCGATGATGAGGTTTTGGTTCCCAGTCAGCACAAGCTCACAGATGTGCTGCTCGGCGATCTCGCGCAGCGCCGTGCGCAGGTTATGACCGGGCCGGTCCTTGACGCGGCCATTCTCGATGAACAGCGTCAAATGCCATTTCTTATCCGCACCCTGCTCCCAGCCGATAGGGTCACCGGTAGATTCGAATTGAAAATCGCGCGGCTTACCGAGCTTGTAACCGAGGCGGCGCTCCACCTCCGAGCGGAAGGCATCGATCCCGCGATCCTCGATCGTGTACTTGAGTCTTGCGCGCTTGCGGTTTTCCCGATTGCCCCAGTCGCGCTGAACGGTCACAACCTTCTCGGCCACCTCAACGGCCTGGTCAGGTTTGCAGAAACCGAGCATATCAGCGGTGCGCGGGAAGGTATCGGTCTCGCCATGGGTCATGCCCATACCGCCGCCCACAGTGACGTTATATCCAACGACTTTATCCTTTTCGACGATGGCGATGTAGCCAAGGTCGTGCGCAAAGATATCGACATCGTTCGACGGCGGCACGGCAATAACGGTCTTGAACTTGCGCGGCAGGTAACGCGGGCCGTAAATCGGCTCGTCCTCTTCGTCCGCCGACTTAGACTTGTCCTCGACCAACTCACCGTCGAGCCAGATTTCATGATAGGCGCCAGTGCGCGGCAACAGATGCTCGCTGATATTCACCGCCAGCTCATGGGCTGCGGCATGCTCTTTCGATAAATACGGGTTCGCAACCGCCATCACGTTGCGGTTCACGTCACCGCAAGCGGCCAGCGTATCGAGCAGGGACGCGTTGATCGCCTGCATGGTGCGCTTCATGTTCGACTTAATGACACCGTGAAACTGGAACGCCTGACGCGTGGTCAGCCGCAGCGTGCCGTTGGCATAGGTGCCCGCGATAGCGTCAAGCGCGAGCCACTGCTCCGGCGTTGTCACGCCTGCTGGAACGCGAACGCGGATCATGAAACTGAAGGCCTTCTCCAGCTTCTTCTTGGCGCGCTCTGGCCGCAGGTCGCGGTCGTCTTGCAGATAGGTGCCATGAAACTTTGTGAGCTGAGAATCGTCCTCAGAGATGGCACCTGTTGCAACATCTGCAAGCCCCTCCGCGATCGTCCCGCGTAGGAGCCGACTGTTCTGCTTTATGAACTCGTTCTTTGCGAGCTTATCATCGGTCATGGCGTTATAACCCTTCAAGAGGCCTCAGGCCCTATGGTTAGTAAAGATCGCGCTGATAGCGCCCGGCCTTGGCAAGCTCCTTGAGTTTGGCACGCCCGGCCTCGTCGTCTCCCTGAGCCGTGTCTGCCAAGATGCGACCCAGCATCATGTCGACGTCGCGTCCCATGCCCTTTTCGTCGCCGCACACATAAATGTGCGCACCATCCTCAATCCATTTGAGCAACTCAGCACGTTGCTCCCACAGCCGCTTTTGCACGTAGATCTTTTCTGGTTGGTCGCGCGAAAATGCTACGTCGATGCGGCTCAGCGGGCCGCTTTCTAGATACTCCTGCCACTCCAGCTGGTAGAGGAAATCAAATGTGTAGTTCCGCTCGCCAAAGAAAAGCCAGCTCCTGCCGGCCGCGCCGTGCTCGGCGCGCTCTTCCACAAAGGCCCGATAGGGGGCGACGCCCGTGCCAGCCCCGATCATGATGATTGGACGAGCGCAATCGGATGGCAGACGGAAGTGGCGGTTGGGCTTTACGTAGATGCGCGCCATATCGCCCATCTTGCGCCGGTCGGCAAGGTACGTGGAGGCAACGCCTCTGCGCTTCTTGCCATGTGAGTCCCAGCGCACTGCACCGACTAGCAAATGCGCTTCGCCGGGATGGGCGGCGGGGCTCGAAGCAACCGAGTAGAGCCGGCCAGGAAGCGGCCGCAGAAGACCAAACAGCTGCTCCGGAGTTAGCGTCTCTGGATAGGTCTCGAATAGATCGACAAGCTGACGGTCCGTTGCGAATTCGGCAAATGCCTTTTGGTCGGCGAGACGCGCTACATCTGTGCGGCCAGTAAGCTTCGCATAGCCCTCGACCAGCGGCCTCGATAGCGTTGTTAGATCGTAGCTCTCGCGCAGCTGCCGCACGGCGCTACCGTCAGCGCCGAGCCCCACTACCTCGGCAAGCTCAAGCGCGAGCTCGGGATCATTCTCGGGCAGAATGCCGATCGCGTCGCCTGGAGCGTAAACGAACCCCGGCGCATCGGCCATGAACTCTACATGCCAGGTCTCGCGCGTGGAGCCAGTTCCGGCGAGATTGACGAGTGCCGCTATCTCCGCTTCTAGTGGGTTTTTCGGCGTAAATAGCGGCTCGTTGTCATCGGGTGCATTGCCGAGGGCTGTGAAATCAACGTGCACAACAGTCGCGGCATCGGCAGCATCGGCAGGAGCGAGCTTGGCAAGCGTGCCCTGCGTCCATTCTGCTGCCTGCTTAGCAAAATCTAGATCGAGATCGATACGATCGGCGGCGCGCTTTCCACCGAGTGCCTGTAGGCGCTCATCAATCGATTTTCCGATCGAACAGAACTGGGCGTATGCTGTATCGCCAAGCGCCAACACCGCAAAGCGCACGTCCTCTAGACGCGGTGCGTCATCACTCATCAAGGATTCATAAAAGTCGACTGCGCGGCTCGGGGGATCGCCCTCACCCCAGGTCGAGGCAAACACCATTAGGTTCTTTGCCTTGGTAAGAATACTTATGTCGGTATCGGCCATGTCGATGACGCGCGCATCAAGACCATGCTTTTGCGCCAGCTTTTTGGTCTTTATGGCGAGTGCTTCTGCATTGCCGCTCTCGCTCGCATAGAGCACCGTCAGAGGCACGCGTGGTTTAGCAGCTACCGCCTGTTGTTGGGGCTGACCGCTCTGCGCTGCCTCGAAGCCAGCAAAGAATCCTGCCAGCCAACTGCGCTGCGACGGCGTTGTGCGCGCCACAACGGAGTTGAGCACATCAATGTCCTCGGGGGAGAACGGTGCCGTTTTGGGAAGCAAAGGTGTGGCGGTCACAACAACCCCTTCATTAACATAGGCCCACTAACATTAGCTCACTCCGTGGCGCCCTGAGTTTGGCCGAACCATATAATCTTTGATGCAATGTCTTACCTTTGCGTCACTACGCTTGTGTCACTGGCACAGTCTCGGCCCCATTAGGGGCATGCGTTATGGAGTGCGCAGTCTCATAAATCTCGAGCTTATTAGGATGCGACAGCCCCGCCGTGACCCAATCAAGACCAACAAATATTATCGCGGGACCACTTAATCCCTTGTCAGCAATGGCTTCAGGCAGCACCGATAATTGGGCTGCCACAGCCCGCTCATTGGCAAGCGTCCCATTCTCGATAATAACGACTGGCGTCTTAGGCCCCGCGCCGGCCGCAAGCAGCTCATCGCGGAAGCGCGGAGCGCTTCTGACTCCCATATATATCGCGAATGCTTGTCCGTCCTTGGCCATCGCAGACCAGTCGAGATCGAATGTGCCGTCGGTCGAAGCACCAGCCACAACTGCGAACTGGCGCAACTTTCGGCGTAGTGTCAACGGCAGACCTACACTTGCCGCGCAAGCATGCGCAGCGGTGATGCCGGGCACCACCTCGACGGGGATACCGGCTGCGCGTACCGCGGCCATCTCCTCTGCAGCCCGGCCAAATATGAAAACATCGCCGCCCTTCAGCCGAGCCACACGATGCCCCTTAAGAGCCTCGCTCACCAGGATCCGGTTGATGTCTTCCTGAGCAGCCGAGGGGCCTTCCGGCTCCTTACCAACATCTATGCGCACGGCGTCGCGACGCGCATATTCGAGAATGGCCGGGTTAACGAGCCGGTCAACAACTAGAACGTCCGCTTCCTGGAGCCGTTGCTGCGCCTTAAGCGTGAGCAAGTCTGGATTCCCCGGCCCGCAACCAATTAGCGACACGCTACCCGACAAATGACTTTGTGACGTCGACATATCCAGCTGCCGGTCAAACTCTCGTTCTGCGCTTTCGTCATCGCCAGCAAGCACGGCGGAGCGCCACCTGCCCTGAAGCAACCGTTCCCAAGCACGCCGTCGCGCAACGGGGTCGCTCAGCACCTCTTTAACACGCCACCTCAGCGTCGTCGCGCGGGCAGCCACGATGCCTAAATTGGCCGGCAGCCACGCCTCGATCTTCGACTTGATTTCGCGCGCGAGTATGGGTGCGGTACCTTCTGTGCCGATGGCAACCACCACCGGATCCCGATCCACGATAGCAGGAGTGATGAAGGTGCTCTGGCCTGGAACATCAACGACGTTCAGTGGAATGCCGCGGGCCTTCGCGGCAGCGGCCACCTCGTTGTCGCAATTCGCATCGTCATGAGCGGCGAAGACCATGGCGACGTCGGCGAGGTCGGACGTCTTGAAGCGATGCCACTCTAAGGCGATCCCACGTTCGCGGGCGAGCGCTACGATATCCTCGCGGATCTCCTCCGCGACGACGCGCAGGCGCGCCGTGGTCTTGGCAAGTAGCCGCAGCTTTTGAAGCGCTTTCTCGCCACCACCGACGACAAGAACCTCGCGACCATCGAGATCGAAATAGACCGGGAAATACCTCAATGAGCAGCCCTTTCAATTGATGCCGGCCGGGAACTACAGGCATCCGGCAGGCCGGTCACTAGCACGCCACCAACGATCCTTATTCGTTTGCCGCGCCGCCCTTATAAGGCAAAGAAGTAGATTATTCTATTGCCTGGCTTTCTGAGCATGGAAAAAAGTATTTGGTTTCCATAATTACTAGTACCTTGGTATTATATACCTATGTCGTCCTGTATTTGTGTCACCTTTAAGGCCTGCGTGGAGTTGTGCTGCGGTGGGTTTGGCAACGTTCGCGCCTTAGCGATCCAAATCTATGATGAACTTCGACTTGCGACCGCCCTATCGCTGATGCGGTGTCGCCTCCTCTGAAAACGGATCTACTATTATCGAGCCTATTTATTATCGACCGGAGAGGTTTCGAAGCATAAATCATTATGAACTAGGCGAGGTGCGCCGAGCAGGTTTCAACTTAACGACTGCAATAACGAGTGAAACACGCTTTTGTGAGCCGGTTTGACTTGCCGCTCGAGCGGCACCTGTGGTGTATAACAGTCACGGCGGTCCAGACTCGTCTTGTTCCGCCGACTGGTCATTCACTCATCATTGAATAGTGGACGATCAGTGGGTGGACCCTCGGCGGGGTCAGCCACGGAAAACAAAGGCAGCTTGCCGAATTAGGAGGATTGTTATGAAAGTTTGGACAAAGCCCGCAGTTCGTGAGCAGGAAGTTGGTCTTGAGGTTACTTCTTACCTCCCGGCAGAAATCGACATCATCTAACGACTGTCGATCAGCTCACTAACCTTGTGAGTTTCTTGCAGCGGCGGTCGAAATCTCGACCGCCGCTGTTGTTTCCGGCGTCGGCGCGCCGCCCAACCTCGACAAATTAATGATTATCAAGGTCTTGGGGTCTGCCGCAGGCGGCGGCTTCCCGCAATGGAACTGCAACTGCCGCAACTGCGTCTCCGTCCGAGCCGGAACTCCCGGTTTTAAGGCGCGTACGCAGTCTTCGCTCGCTATCAGCCGTGACGGCGAGAACTGGGCCCTTCTCAACGCATCACCCGATCTGCGTCAGCAGCTCAACCAAACACCTGAGCTGTGGGCCAATCCTAAGCACGGCCACCGCCATAGCCCCATCAAGGCCGCCGTGCTGACTAACGGCGACGTGGACCACATCATCGGGCTTATTAACCTCCGCGAGGCTCAACCTTTTTCCCTCTACGGCACCGATCGCGTACTCGCCACGATCAACACCAACTCGGTGTTTCAGGTGTTGGCTGAGCCGCGGGTGCCACGCGTGACTCTCCCCCTCAATCAGCCAATGCCACTCAAGGGCGCTGACGTCGACCTTGGGCTAACGGTGGAAGCGTTCCCGGTCCCGGGCAAAGTTGCACTCTATTTGGAGGATGCATCTGCTGGCGATGACTTCGGAACCGAGGAAGGCGACACCATCGGCCTCAAGGTTACCGACCCGTCGACGCAGAAGAGCATTTTTTATATTCCTGGATGCGCCACCATTGACGAGCCGCTGGCAGCCCGCCTCAAGCGGGCGTCAATTGTCTTCTTCGACGGCACCCTCTTTACCGACGACGAGATGCTTGCCCAGGGCTTGATGCCCAAAACGGGCACCCGCATGGGGCACATCAACATGTCAGGGTCCGAGGGATCTATCGCCGCCTTCTCGAAACTGCAGGTCGGAAGGCTCATATATGTTCACATAAACAACTCTAACCCGGCGCTCGACGACAATTCATCGGCACGCAAGTCGATCGAGGGCGCAGGTTGGGAAGTTGGATACGACGGATTGGAGGTACGCCTATGACCGAGCCAGTAAGCCTGGAGCGTGTCAGCACCGAGCGAAAGACCGAAGAGCCAATGAGCGTTGCCGACTTTGAGGCAGCGATACGCGCCGTCGGAGCAGAACGCTACCACGACAAGCATCCTTTCCATCACATGCTGCATGGGGGCAAGCTTAATAAACCCCAGGTTCAGGCCTGGGCCCTCAACCGCTACTGCTACCAGTCAGCAGTCCCGCGTAAGGACGCCGCCCTCATCAGCCGCCTCCACGACCGCGAATTGCGGCGCGAATGGCTGCACCGCGTGCACGATCACGACGGGCTTCCCCCTGACGAGCCGGGCGGCATTGAGCGTTGGTTGGTGCTAACCGATGGTCTTGGCCTCGATCGCAACTATGTTGTCTCCATGCGCGGCGCATTGTCTGCAACGCGCTTCGCCGTTGAGGCCTACGTAACGTTTGTTCGCGAGCAGCCCATCACAGTTGCAGTAGCCTCTTCTCTAACCGAACTCTTTGCTCCCAAGATCCATAAGGAGCGCATCGCGGGGATGCTTGAGAATTACGACTTCATCGACGACAAGGTGATGGCCTACTTCAAGCGCCGGTTGGCACAGGCACCGCGCGACGCCAATTTCGCGCTCAACTACGTCTTGGCAAACGCCAAAACGCGCGATGAGCAGGAAGCGTGCGTGGACGCGGTGCGGTTCAAGTGTAATGTTCTTTGGGTGCAGCTCGACGCGTTGCAGCACGCCTACGTGGAAGGAAACATTCCACCAGGCGCTTTTAGACCGGAGGCATAGAATGGCCGAGGGTGCCCAGCGGGTCCGCGCCATCATTGACGCTGCGACGCGACCTGTCGTTCCGCCGCACATTAAGTTGCGTCACGACGCAGCCCGTGGGCGCTGGATCATCCTTGCGCCAGAACGATTGTTTGATCCTGACGACGTCGCTGTCGAGGTTTTGAAGCTTTGTGATGGCGAACGCACGGTCGCAGACATCGCCGAATACTTGGCCAAAGAGTACAATGCTCCGATTGTGGAGATTCAAACGGACGTGATCGAAATGCTCCAAGACCTCGCAGATAAGGGAGTGGTGAAGGCATGAACGAATATAGCCCCGCCCACATAAAAGAAACGGCGATGCCCTTGGGCGCCCGCCAGCCCGGCGAGGAGGACAAGGACAGCACTGAAATTGCCGATGAGGCCTGCGCACGCGCACCCATCGGCCTGCTGGCTGAGCTTACGCACCGCTGCCCACTTCAGTGCCCCTATTGCTCAAACCCGGTTGAGCTCGAGCGCGTCAACACCGAGTTGACCACAGAAGAGTGGCAGAGCGTTATGCGCCAAGCTGCTGAACTCGGCATTTTGCAAATCCACCTGTCCGGCGGCGAGCCGACTGCTCGGCGCGACCTGGTAGACATCGTCAAGACCGCTGCCGATGCTGGCCTTTACACGAACCTCATCACTGCCGCCGTGTTGCTCAAGCGCGAGCAGCTTGAGCAACTAAAAGAGGCGGGCCTGGACCACGTGCAAATTTCCATCCAGGACAGTGACGCGCGACCTGAGAACGCGGATCGCATCGGCGGCTACAAGGGCGGCAGCGCCAAAAAGAAAATTGTTGCCGGTTGGGTTCGTGAACTTGGCATGCCGCTGACCATTAACGCGCCGATCCATCGCCACAACGTTGATAACGTCGAAGGCATTATCAACTACGCAGTTGAACTTGGCGCCGACCGCGTGGAGATCGCACATGTCCAATACTATGCCTGGGCCTTGAAAAACCGTGCCGCGCTGATGCCCACGCGCGAGCAGTTTAATGTGGCGGCTAAAATTGTTGAGAAAGCTCGTGAGGACCTGAAAGGCATCATCGTCATTGATTCCGTTGTGCCCGATTATTATGCGAAGTATCCGAAGCCTTGCATGGGGGGCTGGGGGCGTGGCATCATCAATGTGACACCGTCGGGACGTGTGCTACCGTGTCATGCTGCAGAGTCCATTACTGGGCTCGAGTTCGACAACGTTAAGGATAAACCACTTGCCGAGGTCTGGCTCGAGGGTGAGGCATTCCAGAAGTATCGCGGAACAGATTGGATGAAAGAGCCGTGCCGCAGCTGCTCACGGCGCGAAATAGACTATGGGGGCTGCCGCTGCCAGGCCTTTGCGTTAACGGGCGATGCCGCCAACACCGACCCGGCCTGTTCGCTATCGCCGGTTCATGCGCAGTGGGCAAAAGTGGCAGAGGTCGAATCGCACGAGACCCCACCCGAATTCATCTATCGCCGCCCCGGTGGCGCCGGGCCGAAGCCCTCGGCGCAAAAAAAACCAGTCCCCAGCGACGCTTGAAACAGCATCATTGAACGCTTAACCCTCTGATAGTCGAACCTTTATAGCCGAAAGGGTGCGGCAACGTGTTCAGATCAAATTCAGAAAAGTCTTGTCACAATCCCACTTGGCATAAGATGATCACTCAACCGCTCGGGACAGGTGATTAAAAAAATATCAGGGAAGGAAATCAGAATGCTTAGGTGGGTTGTTGCAGCTTGTATCGTGGTCGCGTTGCCGGCGGTTGCTTCGGCACAGGACCCGGAGGCCGGAAAGAAGGTATTTAAGAAGTGCGCCGCCTGCCATGCAATCGGACCGGGTGCAAAGAACAAAGTGGGGCCCCAACTCAATGGACTTGATGGCCGCGCCGCTGGATCTCTAGAGGGCTTTAAATATTCTAAGGCGATGAAGAATTCTGGCATTACCTGGGATGAAGAAAACTTCCTTGAATACATTGCCAACCCGAGAAAGAAAATAAAAGGCAATAAAATGATTTTTGCCGGCATCAAGGATGAGCTCGATCGGGACGATCTATACGCTTACATCGTGCAGTTCGATGCAGAGGGAAACACGAAGTAACAAGCATCGATCAGCTGTTGATGCCTGAGAATATTGCGCCGTGGAGTTGGGCTCCGCGGCGCTTTTTTTGCTGCTCAAATTAGAGGCTGCACGCCTGAAAGATCGATGGCTGCGTGAAGCACACGAACGCGGCAGTCTGCAATCATCAACTCAGGTGCGATGTCCATAAGAGGAGCGAGAACGAACGCGCGCTTGGCAATGTGCGGGTGAGGCAAAACGAAGTCCGGCTCATTAATGAACTGATCGCCAAAGACGAGCAAATCGAGATCGATAAGCCTGGGACCCCACTTTTCCGTAAGTTGCCGTCCCATGCGCCGTTCGATTGCCTTGCAGCGCTCTAGAAGAGTGCGTGGGGACAGTGAAGTCGCCACTGAAATGCACGCATTGACGAACGTGTCTTGATCGGTCTTGCCCCAAGGTTCCGTGGCAAAGTTGCGCGAACGGCAGACAAGACGCACGTCACCGCGTTCGCCCAATAATCCGATCGCCATATTGATATTGCCGACTTTGTCGCCGAGGTTTGAGCCCAGTGCTATGATCGCGTCGAATGCCTCGGGGCTGTCTTTCGTGGTCCCAACCATTTCTTTTCGTTCGTTGGCCGACTGAGGTTTCTAGTCGACAAGCCCCTACTTCAAACCCTGTTTTGACAACCCAATCGCCCCAGCTGAACTTGAGAGAAAATTTGGATACGCTCGACAGTGTCTGGGCTCAGTCGTATTTAATATAGGCGAACCGCATGTCGCTTGCCGGAGTACCTTCCAGTCCACGGCCTTCCGCACCAGGCTGCCATTGGATAACTTCCTCAATTTTTTTCGCAAGCTCCAGGTCCTTTGACGTGACCCCTTTGGCCGTATGTGTCATGAGGCGCACCTCTACCCAAGCATAGGAGGCTGTAATGTCGGGATGGTGCCAAGCTGCCTCAGCGAGATGGCCCACGGTACTGATCACCATGAGCGTACCCTTCCAGCTGTTGGTCTTGTATGTTCTTCGGATCCAGCCGTCCTCTAGGTGCCATTTTGGCAGGTTCTGCTGGAGCCAAGCGGTAACCTCAGCATCTGCCATGGCTTTTTCGCGCTCCGCCATCATGTCGCTCACTCCTCGTGTCTCGTGGATATTTACTCCCGTAGGTTCAACGTAATGCCTCTGGCCGACGCAAGGCAAACCCCATCCGCCACCGAAGGAAGCTCTCCTCCAGTGCAGGCGCGATCGACGACGGGCGCGGCGCACGTCGTTGCTCCGGCACGGTTGCATTTGGGCTTTCTCGACCTCAATGGGGGGCTTGGTCGGCGGTTCGGCAGCATTGGTCTTGCCATAGATCAACCGCGCACGGATCTAATCCTGACGCGTAGCCCCACACTAAGCGCCGATGGGCCGGACAATGAGAGAGCGCTCGCAGCCCTCGACCGATTTGTCGCGGCGCTTTCTCTCGATCGCTCCTACCGGGTCGATATTCAAAGTGCCATCATACCTCACTCTGGGCTCGGTTCGGGCACCCAGCTTGCGCTCGCCGTTGGTTCGGCGCTGGCTGTGCTAGAAGGATTGGACCATAGCCCAGACACCCTCGGCGAGATGGTCAACCGGGGTGCTCGCTCGACCATCGGCATCGCATCGTTCACAGACGGCGGTTTTATCGTCGATGGAGGACGCGGCTCTCAAGCCAAAGCACCGCCAATTCTGATGCGCGCCGCATTTCCCGAAACATGGCGCATATTGCTTATACTCGACAGGAGCGCCGCCGGCGTGCACGGCGAAGCCGAGACAAAGGCGTTTTCCACCCTGCCCCCATTGCCCGAGGTCGCAGCTGGCCATGTCTGCCGCCTCGTCTTAATGCAGCTGGTGCCGGGAATGATCGAGAGCGATATCGCCGTTTTCGGCGCGGCAATCAGCGAAATTCAGTCAATCATCGGCAGCCACTTTGCCGCCGCTCAGGGTGGGCCGTGGACCAGCGCGGCAGTCGGGCGCATTGCTGGGGCACTCAAGAGCGCCGGCGCTTATGGAATTGGCCAGAGCTCATGGGGTCCAACTGGTTTTGCATTTGCCCCCACGCAGGAAATTGCCTGTCGCCTCTATGAATCTGTGATTGAAGACGCTAGAGCCGAGGGCCTCGAGATCTTGATCGGTCGCGGCCGCAATAGGGGCGCTTCTGTCGAACGTATAACGAATACAAAAACGGAAAGGCATGAGGGAGAACAAGCATGAGCGACGCTACCCCTATTCTGCATATGTTATCGCCGCAAAAGCACATGAGCCCCTTCGATGTGAATATGGCCGCAGACGCGGGTTACAAGGTGATCGTGCCCTATATCAACGTCACCCTGGAAGAAGTGACCGCCCTGACGCAAGACGCCATCTTCTCGCGCCCGCCAAATGACGGAGCGCGGACAGGCATCTTCATCGGCGGCAAAGATGCCATCCTGTCGCTCGACATGATGGACGCTGCCAAGCAGGCACTAGTCCCGCCGTTCGGCCTTTCGACCTTTGCGGACCCTGCCGGGTCTTTCACAACTGCGGCAGCGATGGTTGCGTGCGTGGAGCGAGTGCTGCGGCTCAAATTTGGCCGAACTTGGAAGGACACTCGCGTAGCTGTCTTCGGCGCGACAGGCGTCGTGGGCTTTGCCTCCTCCATCATCGCCGCGCTAGAGGGCGCCAAGGTTAAGCTTGTTGCCCACCGTGGAGTGGAGCGTGTCGTGAAGTCGGCTGCTGTCTCCAAGGAGCGCTTCGGTGTGGATCTGGAGCCCGCCCCAGGTGAAACGGCAGAGCAAAAGACAGCCATCATCTCCGATGCTCAGGTGATTTTCGCCGCAGCCGCCGCTGGCGTGCGCGTCATCTCTGCAGAAGATAAGTCGCGAGCCAAGGATCTGCTTGTCGTTGCTGACGTCAACGCTGTCCCGCCCCCGGGCGTTGAAGGCATGGAGCTGTTCATGGACGGCGCGCCGCTGCCTGGATGTGATGCGCTTGGCGTCGGACCACTCGCCATTGGTGACATCAAGTACAAGACGGAATCCGGCCTCTTCAAGCGCATGATTGGATCCCCTGAGCCCGTGCATTTTGACTTCCGTGATGCATTCCAATTGGCGCGGACGTTCACGACTTGACCATCGACACCGTTCTAATCGCTGCACTATCAGGGCGGACGCTTGCTGCATCTGCCCGACGTGCCGAATTCATCCCTCTCGTCGTTGATGCATTTGGTGATGAGGACACGCGTGCCCACGCGGGCGCCACCCGGTTTCTTAAGAGCGCGCTCCGGACAGGCTTTCGCCAGCGGACGCTGCTTGCCGCGTTGGCAGCGGTTGAGCGCGAAGCGACGCGGCCTGCCATAGGCCTCGTGCTCGGCTCTGGCTTTGAGGCTGCGCCTAAGCTCACCGTCGCGCTCGCTAGGCGCTACTCACTCTTAGGCAACGGCCCCCACGCAATTGATCGCTCCAAGAACCCCGTCACGCTTTTCCCGCTTCTCAATAGTCTGAGCGTACCGCACCCGGCATGGCGCTTGGAGGCGCCGCAGGATATGAGCGGATGGCTTCGCAAACGCACAGGCGGCAGTGGTGGAACCCATATTACTTCTTGCACCAACGAAACAAGGGGATGCCAAGACTGCTATTTCCAGCGCGTCATTACGGGCACCGCCCTCTCGGTGCTCGCCGTCGCCGACTACGAGCGTGTCAACGTTGTGGGCATCAGCCGCCAGTGGTGCGCCGGCGTTGAGCCGAGGCCGTACCGATATGGGGGAGCTACAGGCCCCTTCCGCCCCGAGCCAAGCGTCGAGGCAGCGATGATCGCGAACGTCACGACTGTCGCCCGTGCGCTCGGCCTCATTGGGCTCCTGTCTTTTGATTTTATGCTCGCGGGCGACACAACCTATCTTTTGGATGTCAACCCACGACCCAGCGCGACGCTCGATATCTTCGACGACGAAGCAGGCAGCCTGTTTCGCGCACACGTCGCAGCCTGCGCGGGCGAAAAGGCAAATCTCATCTCCCAGCGAGCGCACGGCGCCCGCGCCGCATCCATACTCTATGCCGACCAAAACCCGCTCACGGTTAATCCGTTTGTGTGGCCCAATTGGGTGGCCGACCGGCCACGGACCGGCACACGCATTCCTCAAGCCTTCCCCATCGCCACGGTATTTGGTGAAGGCACCGACGCGGCCGATGCCGAGCTAAAATGCCGTGAGCGCTTGGACGAATTGAGCCACATGCTATATGGACGAGCGCGAGACAGGGAGCGTATCAATGCAAAAGCGTATCGGGCCATCTCCGAGCGTTTCAGCGCGAGCGGCCAAACTCGTTGAGGCCCTCGTCGCCGACGCTGGTGCCTTACGTTGCGTCGTCAGTGCGGGACCGGCAGGCGAGCGTCTCATAGACCTCGGCGCGGCGACACCTGGAGGTCTGGAAGCCGGCCGCCAACTTGCTCAAATTTGCATGGGTGGCTTAGGCGTTGTCACAATAAATACAGCTTCAGGGCTTACTCGCTGGCCGTTGGGCGTGACGGTTCATACTTCAGATCCGGTTATCTCGTGCTTGGGAAGCCAGTACGGCGGCTGGACCATGAGCGACGACGAGTCCGGGTTCTTTGCGCTCGGGTCGGGACCGGCTCGGGCATTGTCGCGCAAGGAGGACTTGTTCAAGGAGCTGGGCTACGCCGACCATTTCAATAAGGCGACGTTAGTCATCGAAGGCGACAAGCCGCCTCCGGCTGCACTCGTAAAGCGCGTGGCGAGCGACTGCGGCGTTGCCGTCACTGATCTTTCAGTACTTTACGCACCCACCGGCAGCCTCGCCGGCTCGGTACAAGTGGTCGCGCGCGTTCTCGAGGTAGCGCTTCATAAGGCGCACGAGCTCCACTTCCCCCTCGACAACATCGTGGATGGTGTCGGCACCGCGCCACTCTCGCCACCAGTTCCTGACTTCGTGAAAGCCATGGGGCGCACCAATGACGCCATCATTTATGGGGGACGCGTACAGCTCTTTGTTCAGGGAACCGACGAAGCTGCGCAAAAGCTCGCTGAGCAACTACCAAGTCGCGGCAGCACCGCTTACGGCAAACCGTTTGCTGAGATTTTTGCCGCTGTTAACGGCGACTTTTACCAGATCGATCCCATGCTCTTCAGTCCGGCCCAGGTGACTGTTTCTAATCTAGACACCGGGTCTTCATTCCAAGCTGGCGAACTTGCTCCAGAAATCGTCGACGCAAGCTTCCGCTGATGCCCATCAGGCCAGTGGGCCGCGCATCGCACTCTTCCTGGAAGAAGAGAGCGGTAGCTGGCATGTGCGCCGCCTCGCAGAAGCCATGCGGCGGCGGGGCGGCACCGTTGTCGTTACCTCTCTGCCGCGCTGTGCATTCGATACGGAAGCACAAAGCGGGATCGACATTCCAGGCTTCGATGGCAGGCTACCTGATGGCGTGTTCGTGCGTTCAATCTCGGCGGGCACGCTAGAGCAGATTACGTTCCGCCTAGGGATCTTGCATGCACTTCGAGAAAGTGGAGTGCGAGTCTGGAACGACGCCTGCGCTATTGAACGTTGCGTCGATAAATCAATGACAACGTTTCTGTTGCACAGGGCTGGTATCCCGACGCCAAGAACGCGCACTGTGGAGGGCGACGCCGCCGCCAGTGCCTACGTGACCCAGACTGATTGCTCCCTAATCTTCAAGCCGCTCTTCGGTTCTCAAGGCAAAGGGCTCGTCCGCATCGAAACCGCTGCAAACCTACCGGAGCCTGAGGCAGCCGACCATATGTACTATCTTCAGGACTTCGTGCCGCCGGGTGGGCCAGTCTTCCAGGATTGGCGCATCGTTGTCACAAAAAATCGCGTAGTTGCAGCTATGGCGCGCAAGGCGGGCAATTGGATTACCAACGTGTTTCAGGGCGGCGGGCCAATTCCCCACGAACCAAGCACCGAAATGCAGCGACTCGCACGCGCCGCGCTTGCTGCCGTTGGCGCCGATTATGCCGGGATCGATCTCATCCGCGCACCCGGGGGGCAGCTTCTTGTGCTCGAGGTCAACAGCAATCCCTCCTGGAAAGGTTTACAGCGCGTCGCCGACGTCGATATCGCGGATGTCATCGTTGAGGATTTCCTGTTCGCTGTTCGCGAGCACCTCGGACAGCGATCATGCCCGGCCTAACCCAAAACGAATTGCACGCCCTCTTTATCGCCGCTTGTCGTGCTGAGCTTGACGCACTGAAACCTGGCAACGTGCACGTCCATGCAGCCGGCCATGGAATGGAGGCGGAGCAATTCGCCGCAAGTGCAGAGGCCGCCGCCCCTTGGATCGCGCGGGCATCTTTGCCGGTGGGCAAACGCGTTTTGCGCGCCGTTGAGGCCTCACTTACGGTGGCGGGGTGCAACACGAACCTGGGGATCGTACTGCTTTCCGCTCCGCTGGCGGCAGCAGCTGAAAAAGCAGATCCTGGAGGTCTCCACTACCAGCTCAAGCATGTTATGGGCGCTGTTGGCGACGCTGACACTACCGCCATTTTCGCCGCCATTCGGCGCGCTAACCCCGGCGGCCTGGGATCCGTTCCCGACCAGGACGTCGCAGCGCCACCTACGGTCGGATTGCGCGAGGCCATGTCCCTTGCGGCCGACCGCGACCGCATTGCCCGGGCCTATGTGACCGACTTCGCAGAAGTTTTCGACTTTGGACTGCCACGGTTAGAGGCTTGTCGGCGCCAGGCTGCGGATCGATCCCTGGCTGTTACCACCCTCCACATGGCATTTCTTGCGGCGTTCCCCGATAGTCATATCGCGCGCAAGTCCGGCGCGACTGTTGCAGAGGAAGTCCGAGCTGCAGCCCAAAGTCTTCAGCCAATGTGGCAACCGGTGGCACGGTCCGACACCCTCAATGCGCTATTGCATTTCGACAGCCAGCTGAAGGCTGGCCACATAAACCCGGGCACCACAGCTGACTTCGTAGTAGCCACCCTTTTTGCCGCGGACATTTGCGACCGATTGAAGCCGTCAGAACAGCTCTAAGCCCTTGTCGAAACAGGGCTCCTGGCGTTAATAAGAGGCGGTGCTCTAGTCGCACCGCTATCCGGGCAACCGGTTCGGGGACGAGTTGTCACCGATCGCAGTAAACAGGGATAGCTAGAGATCGAGCAGAATCGACTGAGCCCGCGCTAAGGCGGTCTCGCGTCGGTGCTCGTGATGTTTTTAGCTATGGGAGGAAACCCCGAAATGGCCAAGATTAATAAAGTAATGATCGGCGAGTCTCTCGTCGGAGACGGCAACGAAGTTGCGCACATCGATCTTATGTTGGGGCCGCGCGGCAGTGCTGCCGAGACGGCGTTCTGCAACGCGCTCACCAACAACAAGGACGGCTTTACAACGCTCCTCGCCGTCATAGCGCCTAACCTAGCCTGCAAGCCGAACACGATTCTATACAACAAGGTCACCATCAAGGATGCCCGCCAGGCCGTTCAGATGTTTGGCCCTGCCCAGTATGCCGTCGCTAAGGCCGTGCAGGACTCCGTCGCCGAGGGCATAATTCCTGCTAACGAGGCGGATGACATTTACATTGCCGTTGGCGTGTTCATTCATTGGGAAGCAGCCGACGACGCGAAGATCCAAGACTACAACTATAAAGCCACCAAGGAAGCTATCGCGCGCGCCATCGAAGGCAAGCCAACTGCCGCCGAGGCAACCGCCCAGCGCAACAGCGCGACGCATCCCTTCGCCAGTGCGAAGACTTGAAGCGGAAACCGTCCACAGCAGGATGATGCCCCTCCAATGAAGGAGGGTCTGCTGCAGCGATTGGGTCGACTGCTTTCGGGACGATGGAAGGGATAGAGCCGGCAAGTCAATCTGCTCGACCTTCCGCACCAGGGAGAAGACACTAACGGCTAGCGATCCCTTTCAGATCGCTGGCCGTTATTTTTCCTGAATGCAGCGCCGTCGCGATGAGCACACCGGCGGCGCCCGCCGCACGCAACCCGTCCACATCGGAACGGTCACGCACGCCACCAGCGGCATAGACGCGCCGGCCACCTGCGCGTGCAACAAGCTCTGCGACACGATGGAGATCTGGACCCTCATTGCCACCGACACGCGCCAGTGTCATCACTATCACGCGTTCCGGCCAATGTTCTGCATCCTCCAATACTGAGGCGGGCCCCAGAAAGTGATCATCCTTGAAGTCGAGGGAAAGCACGTAGGAATCTGCATCCATGCTCTGTAGTGCGACGGTTTCCTCATCGACGAGGCTCTCTGAGCCGATGACTATCGTCGTATTGGTTACATTGCCCATGCGTGCGGCGAGATCGCGCGGCGTCGATCCGTCGTCGATCCACAAGTCGATGTCTGGCAGCACTTCCACTAGCCTTTTGGGCGACGCCACGTCACGCCCGCGCCCCTCGATACCGTCCAAGTCGGCAAGATAGAGTATCGGAAAGGGATAAAGAGACCTGAACCCCAGAGCGACGGCCTCAGGTTTGTTGCTCTCCGACAGAGATGTTTTAAGCGGTTGGTAATCAGCGCGACACCCCCTTATGGCGCGCACCGCAATTCCTTGCCGCACGTCTATTACCGGTATGACATCCATCAGCTTGCCTCCACGCCCGCCTCGTGTATCACGGCCCGATCTGGCTCGCGATCAACTCGAGCGAAGACAATTCTGGAGAAACCGATATGCCCGTTACGGCCGGCTATGACATCGGTGGAGCGCATCTCAAAGTGGCGATTGCTGAGGACGGCCGCACAATCGCAGTAAACCAAATTGCCTGCCCTCTTTGGCAAGGCCTCGACCGCCTCGATGTAGCGTTTGCAAAAGCCGCCCACTTAAGCCGGCGCGCTGAGCGACATGCTGCGACTATGACGGCAGAAATGTGCGAGATTTTCCCCGACCGCCGCACGGGCGTGCACACACTAGTGGATCGCCTCATCACAATTCTTGGATCTGAGACGCGCTTCTGGATAGGCCCGCGCGGTTTTGCCTTTGCTGAAGAGGCGCATCAGCATCCCGATTGCATGGCTTCAACCAACTTCCTGGCAGCCGCCGCACTAGTGGGAAAGCGTCTTGGCGATGGCCTTCTCATCGACATGGGCTCGACCACGACCGACATCATCCCCGTTAGCATTGGCCGTCCCTGCCCGCGCGGTCTAAATGACGGCACGCGCCTAGCCACGAGCGAACTCGTCTATACGGGACTTACGCGATCCGACGTTGCCACAGTCGCGCATGAAGTGACGTTCAAAGGCCGTACACAACGTCTTGCTGCCGGCAACTTTGCCACGATGGCCGATGCTCGCCGCATCCTGGGCGAGCTACCCGATAACGCAGATCAACAGGATGCTGCCGATCACCGCGGCAAAACGCTTGATGAGAGCGTGGCCCGTTTTGCACGCTGCTTAGGCCGCGATAGCGTTGATGCAACGCACGACGACTGGAGCGATGCCGCCCGCGATATCGTCGATCAACAGCTGCGCGCAATTCACAACGCATGTTCACAGGTCCTAGCAGTAACACCCCTTCCCGAAGACGCCCCAGTCGTCGCGGCGGGTATCGGCGCTCCCTTGGTTGCAACACTTGCAAGTAAGCTCTCGCGTCCCTGCCGCAACTTTGGAGATCTTGCCAATGCCACAGACGACTGCCGCCTATGGGCGACGCGCTGCGCACCTGCCGCGGCCGTCGCCCTGCTGGCTACAGCTGAGAATTAAAATGTCTGCCCACGCTGCGCTCGCCAAGCCACAATTCGCTCCATCAACCAACCCCAGGCTTCCTCCTCGCGCTGACCTGCCGTCTTGGATATGGCGATCTCTAGGTATTTCAGCTCTGCTTCGACCTTTTCCGGCGGCAACATATGAAGCCGCGACACCAAAACCGCACACTCAAGCACCGCTGCCTGCGCGCGGTTGAACCCGCCCCAGGGCCGGTGGCTCACCGTGTGCACCATTTGACAGGAAAATCGCGGGCGCAACTCGTCCTCGCTCACTCCATCGACAGCCAGCTCCCAGTGCGAAACCGCACTATCGAGAACAACACCCGTTACCTTTTCCGCGGGACGCATCGGCCAGGTCTTGCGCCCCGTGAGACACCCGGCGAACACGCGCACATCTTCGGTGTGACTTGCCACCGCGAAGGGCACCTGGCGAAGATTATCGAGCGTGCGGGAGGGGCGGAACGGCGCAATCACCCAGACATCACCTTCTTCGATCAGCCCGAGCGGCGCGATGTGCGCCTCACCCGTCGCGTTCATCGTCGTCACGATCGTCTCGACGATTCGCGGCATTGGATTTCTCCTTGCGAGCAGCTTTGAGCGTGGCACCTTCCGGGGCGTGACGGGTTAGATCCTCCGCTTTGCGATCAGCGGCAACGCCCCAGTCGAGCTGATTATCCTGCGCGTAGCGCTTTGCCAGCGCGCGCGCGATTTCCGCCTTTGCCAGTTCGTAGCCCAAATAGAAAGCGTGTGAACCGTCTTTCTCAACGCCTAACTTGTCGAAGAGCGCAAAGGGATCTTTAGATACGTGATGGCCGTCGCGGTTGTAGATATGGATGCCGTCCTCTGCCGCCTCGATGCGGAAGTTCGGATCTCGCACCGCTCCGGCCATTGCAGAGATTTGCTCCGGTGTGTCTGGATAGGGCCGCAAATCATGCAGCGACAACAGCTGATTTCCGTACCCCTTTGGAAGGTTCTCATCCTCACGGGACCGGTACATCAAGCGCCGCACCGCGTCGTGCTCCTCCACGGTTCGCCGCGTATGCTGCGAAACTTGCACGACAAGCACGTTGCGAATCCTAAGTTCGGAGCAGATGCCGAGCAGGACCGCCGTCACGCCCTGACTGTCAACATCCGTCAGCTCAGTTAAATTGCCAGTTCCCATAAGGATCTCGACATCGGGGCGTACGCGCCTTAACTCGGCATAGCGCTCTAGAGATCGCGTGAGGCCGAAGTGAATGGGATCGAGAACTGGATCGGCGATGTGCTTTATACCTAGTTCATTCGCGCGATCGATAGCGCGCAGCAATGAACCGAGATCACCGTGCGGATTGGACAGCAAGATCGGCACTGCCTGCGTACCGTTAATCACCTCAAGCGACGTCTCATCAAGACTGAGGACGAAATGGGCTCCTGCTTGCGCGCCGCGGCGCAATTCCTCCAGGTCACCGGAGTCAACGCTGACGGTCATCCCCAAATTGACTAACTTCGTGACCGTCTCCTCCAGATGTGGAAACGGTACGCCTGGCTGACAGCCTATATCAATAACGTCGGCGCCTTTGGCTCTTAGAGCCGTTGCGCGCGCCGCCAGCTGCTGCACACTAAGGGCCGGTGCGTCGACAATCTCTGCGAAAATTTGCACATCGTTCTTGGAAAGATCGGGCGGTCCGCCGCCCTTGCCGAAGTACTGAGGCAGGTCGATGATCTCGTCGGGACCGCGCTCAAAGGGCACACCAAAGTGCTCAGCGAGGCTGCGCAGATCCATCCGACTACGTCCCGGAACAATCACGCGATCAACATCGAGCGGCTCCTTCAGGCGATTTCGCACGATCGATTCCGTCATCAGCGCAGCCACTTTAATTCCGAGGTTGGTGATACGCCACGATCCATTCGGCAGACCCAGAGCCACAACGGTTTCGTTGAGCCGGGGCTCGGCCAATCGTCCGGTCAGGAAGAGTAGTTTTTGAGCCATTTTAGTCGCGCCTCGACCGCGACTTCGAGCTCGGCCATGCTCTCGACCACAATCGTGTCCTCGAAACTTTTCAGCCGCTCCGTGTTTTCTAGATCGATCCGGCGAGGATACACCTTCACCATGCCCTTGGGTGCCTCGGTATCTAATTCAGGCGCGGTGTCACATGCAAAAACGATGGTTGGCACCTGGCACTTTCCAGCCTGAGCAAATACGTTCGTCGCCAGATTATCCGAAATTCCATAAACGCATTTGGCAACCGTATTGGACGTCGCGGGTGCCACGATCAATGTGTGATAGACAGAATAGTAAAAGTTTCCGACAGGTGCAGCGCTTGCGGTCGTATCCTTGTAGATGCGCGTCGAGGGTGGAAACGCCAGCTCCTGGCGATACATGCGCACCACCTCAGCCGCTGCCCGCGAAACGAACACGTCTAGATTGGGGAGCTCGCGCATAATCTCCAGGCACTCCTTAAAGAAATGCCCGGATCCGGTGAGCGCCCAACCGAAGCGTGGTGTCTTAACGTTGTCCTCTCTCATCTGTGCCGCGCGATAGCACGGCCTGGGGCTGCCCGTCGACCAAGATTGCGTGGCTTGCACGGGCGTCGATAAGCAGGCTGAGTTGGCGTTTCAATAAGCAATGCTAGATCTTTTTCGTCACCAGCTCCGACAACCCGCCACTGCAGCCCCGCACGGACCGCGATTGCCGCGAAGGTTGGGTCGACTACTCTCAATCTCACTAGTGCGGCAAGCGGCGCCCCATAAGCGACACGGCATGATTTTACCAGAACCACAGGCGCGCGCCCCAATCGTTCGGCGAGCCGTGCAGCGAGACCATCGGAGGTCGTAGACCAGTCTGCTGCGATACGCGCATCGCGTTGTGCAAGTTTCATTGGTAACCAGACGGGGATCTGGTCGCGGGCAATTGCGCGTCTCAGGCCCGCCAATGTCTCGAAGGGCACTAGCCTGGAATGAAGCGCCGTTAGCATCATCCCCGTTTGGTGCATGGCAAGCAGCGCCATCTGATGTGCTACCGCATCCGAAAAATGGAATACGGCCTGTGCGCGGCGCACGGCATCGGCAAACGCGCCTCCACCTGGGACTATCACTATCGGAACCCGCGCCCTTCCCGTTAGGTTCAAGATGGATGGCAGCCGTCCGCTCTCGGCGAGGCTCCCGCCAAGTTTTACCACAATCGGCTTTGCCGACCCGGTTCTAGCTTTTGATCTGTCGCAGCTCAACGCCAGGAACCGCCATTCGTGGACGAATGATCTCGACGCCAACAGACGCTGGACCTCGTTCAAGTTTCTCCACGCGCACTCGTACCGTAACGATCCGCTCGTCCTTCAGGCAGCGTTCGGCAATGCGCTCAGCCAACGTCTCGACAAGATTGATATGCCCCTCGCTCACAACCGCGCGAACCGCGCCAACAAGGTCGTCATAGGAGGGCACCTCAGCGATCTCATCGCCCTTTGCGCCAACGGTCGGCGCAACAGCGGCCTCCACCGTGAAACTTACCTTCTGTTTGACGCCTTGCTCTTCCTCATAGACACCAACCGAAATCGGCAGCACCAGCCCGCGTACAAAAATGCGGTCTCGGGTGTTTACGCCGAGGCAATCTTCGGACCCAAGTTGGCCGCCAGTGTTGTGTTGGTCCGTCAAAACGCCCGCTCCAGCTGCGTACGCGTCTTTCTGGCGGCACTCTCCCAGATGCAAAACGGCTCGCTCGTTAACTCTGCCAGCGGTATGGCGCTGCGGACCCGACCCACCTCATCTGTATCGATCACGTTTGATCTTTGTCCGTCACGACATAGTCCACCGCGGAACCCAAGCAAATCTGGGCCCAATTCAACCAGCTCAGGCACGTGCCGTACCCGCAAAGATCCGGCAAGCCCCGCAAAAATGCCATATCCGTGGGCCGTATCGATAAACTGGGCGAGCACAGACGAAGGAAGCATTTCCGGCAAAGCTCCGGAAGCCTTGTCAGCGGTATCGAGCATCACCCCGACAAAGCCGGCCTCGGCCATCAGGTGGATAAGATGCATATCCACACCATGATCGGCGAGAAGCACTCCCACGAGGCGGGCATCTCCGAGCTCAAGGTTCCTCAATCTCTGCAACGTCGGGTGCACAGCTCCACCTGGCCAGAACCCGATCTTGACAATGTCCACACCTAACCCGGCCGTCCTGCGAACGGCATCAGCTACCCGTTCGGGATCGGCTGGCAAATCACCGATGGTCGCACTCACAGGCGTATGCGCGCGCACGCTATCGCAAATCGCTCGCACCTGCGCCCCGGGCAATGCACCAAGTGCCCCCGTCGCCGGGTTCTTCGCGTCGATAATGTCGGCCCCCAGCGCAACACAGGTTTGCGCTTCAGCTTCACTCGTCACACTGGCGAGGAAGCTCACCGTTCGGCGTCGTTGTTTCATCTTGGAAGTTATCCGTCACCGAAGATGCGATACTGCTCGGCCAGCACTTTCGCTCGGTTTGAGCGGTCGGCGACCGACAACGGCACCACCACATCTTGAGCGATACTTGCAGAGCCGTCGGACAGGCGCAAGATGCGAGTAGCGAGCATCACCGATTCAGCACGATCGTGCGTCACGAAAAGCACCGTCGTCGGACGACTTGACCACAACGTCACAAGAAGCTCCCGCAGCGCTTGCGCAGTGGGGTCGTCTAGAGAGACGAACGGCTCGTCCATCAGCAGGAATTCTGGCTCCAGTACAAAGGCGCGCGCCAAGGCGACGCGACGCTGCATGCCAAGAGAAATCATTTCAGGGTACGCGGCCGCCGCCGAGCTGAGCCCAACGCGCTGAAGCAATTCGGGAATGTTCGCAATGCGCGGATCCCCCTCGGGAAGCGCCAAAGCTATGTTTTCATAAACCGTCCGCCAAGGAAGCAGACGCGGTGTCTGAAACACGTAAGCAATGCGGGGATCGCCGTCCACGCCAAAATTAATCGATCCTTCGTAGTCTTCATCGAGCCCTGCAATGATGTTGAGCATCGTCGATTTTCCGCAGCCAGAAGGCCCCGTGATCACGACAAACGAACCTGGTTCCACGTCGAAGCCAATGCCCTTCAACACCAAATTCTGCTCCCGATCGCCTATTGCCGGGAAGATCTTCTCGTCAATGCGCACGCAGAGCGGATGCGTCAGCGCCGCCATTTATTCGCCCTCGCCAATAGCGGCTGCAACATTGTCATCTCAATGATCTGAACCACAATGATAAAGGCCAACGCATAGGCCAAAATCATAGGCACGTCGAAAAGCTGGAACGCGATGTTAAGCTGATGACCGACGCCGTCGGAACGCCCGAACGCCTCGACAACAAGTACAATCTTCCAAACGAGCGCCAGGCCCGAACGCGCGGCCGCGGCAAAGAACGGTGCCAACTGAGGCATCATGACGTGACGGAGCGTCTTCCACCAGCCGAAGCGGTAGACGTGCGCCATCTCTTGCAAATCCTTCGACAGGTTGCGCGCGCCTTCGCGCATGGTCACGGCAACGTTGGGGATCTTATTAACGGCAACCGCCGTTATGGCGGCCACCTCGGTCAGCCCAAACCAAATATAGCAAAGGACGATGATCACTAGCGCTGGTAGATTTAGGAAGAAAATCAACCAACTATCAAAGAACCGATCGGCACCCTGAAACCGACCCAACGCCAAACCTATGGCCGATCCAATGAACATGGCGATGACGAAACTAAATGCGACCCGGATCAATGTTGCCGCTATGTTGGACCATAGCTCGCCAGCCTTCGCCTCACGGATCATCACCTCCACTACGGTCCACGGACCAGGCAGGTAGCGGCTCTGGGCGATGAGAGCAGCAATCTCCCAAAGGGCAATAAGCGCCAGAAGCGA
>Ga0209013_10000954_pt1 | contig 26664 bp, 25 predicted proteins | sample Cruoilmetagenom2_FD_187291 | JGI IMG/M metagenome (GOLD analysis project Ga0209013, IMG submission 187291) | Oil polluted marine microbial communities from Coal Oil Point, Santa Barbara, California, USA - Sample 2 (SPAdes) (version 2) | ecosystem: Environmental > Aquatic > Marine > Oil seeps ...
CGCCGTTGTAACGCCTCCAAAAATGACCGCGACCAGCCCCTGCGTGGTATCCATATCGATGGCGAAAGCGGTACCCACGATCACCAGTGGAAAACGATCAGCTTGCCCAGGTTCGAAAGCCCGATCAGTCGCGCCGAGATCTCCATCTTTCGGACTCTGATGTTTGCACCGACTCACAAAAGCACGATGGGAAGTGCCGCGGCTCGGAGGATTTCCGCCAACTCGTTCAGGACTGGAATCGGACCGAGGCCGGTGAAATTGACGGTGAGACCGGCAGCGATCGAGAGCAAGAAAGTATTACGCGTGAGATCCCGCGCAATCGCGCCGGTGAGCCTACCAGCCTCTTTACCTCGCAATAACGTCACGATCGATGTCACGATCGCGATATTGGTAACTGGCACCAGCAACTCCACGATCAATGTGGCGTAAGCCAGTCCTTCCGCCCCATAGACGCGTTCTGCGACGCTAATGCAATGTACGTGTTGTGCCTGGCGCCGCCCTGAAGAAGTGATGTCAGTCGTGGATTGTCAAAACCTGCAAGCCACCTCACGAACAAAGCGAAAATGAAAGCCGCGAAAAGACCTGCATAGATAACGTCAGCGAATTCACCGGTCAGGCCGCTTGAAAATTCGAGCCTTTCCGTCACATCGAACAGCAGGGCTGGGAATGGGACCCACTAAACGAGCCTGTCGTTCAGGTTCCAGGATTCCACACCTGGACTACCCCCCGGTGCAACCCGTGTTCAACGACAGTCAAAATGAAGATCTGCGCGGTGATCAGCATAAGCCCGAAGTTCATATGCTGGCTTTCTCACAGCTCGTGTGCGGAACATAGCAAGTAATTGGCATCCGACCTTGCGAGCCTGCCCGCCTATTCGTCTGATGTTCGATCTATTGACGCTTCAGCCCGACATCTTTAATCGGCCATAGCAGTAGCCACCGCGAAAGTTGCGCGAGAGTGTCGGTCGCTGCCTGCAAAGTTCGGCCCATAGACAATCAGGAGACCTTCCCGCTGCGCCAACGGCTCAACAAAATCCTGCTTCTCATCACCGAGGATTGGTTTGCGCTATCGCATTTCCAGCCGCTGATCGCCACCTTGTCGGAGATCGCCGATGAGGTCGTGGTGGCAACACGTTCCTCCGGTCGGATAGGTGAGGTTGAGGCTCTGGGGGTACGCGTCGAGGAATTCGACTTTCGCCGCTCCTCTCTCAATCCTCTGCACCAGGTGGGCACCGTCAGGCGGATCGCTGGGCTTATCCGCCAGGAGGCCCCCGATGTAGTCCACGTCGTAGCCATGCAGCCGATGGTTCTCACCGCAATGGCGGCAAGGCTAGCGCCGAGGACACGCTTCGTCATGCATCTTACTGGTCTGGGTTTCCTAGGCATTTCGCGGGGCCGGGCGATGCGCGCAATCCGGCCCGCCGCGATGGCCGCGCTGGGCGGAGTCTTGAAAAGGCCCGATGCCTGGCTTCTAGCGGAGAATCCGGAAGACCATGGGTTTCTTGTCGAAAACGGCGTCGAAACCTGCGATCGAGTGACGATCCTGCCCGGTGCCGGAATCGATGAGGAGAGCTTCCCAGCACTGCCGCCGCGCTCAGCGACAACCGTCAAGGCCGCTTTCGTCGGTCGCATGATCCGCTCCAAGGGCGTCGAAGTCCTGGCGCAAGCCAGCCGCTTGTTGCGCGACCGGGGTAATGTCGTCGACATCTCCCTCTTCGGTGATGCCGATGCCGACAACCCCGAGGCGATCAGCGAAGCGCAGTTGATAGCCTGGCAGAACGAAGCCCTGCTGACGTGGCATGGCCGCGTTGCGGATGTCGCCGGCATTTGGCGCGCCTCGGATATCTGTGTTCTACCCTCGACGTCCCGGGAAGGCATGCCACGGGCGGTTCTTGAAGCCGCTTCCTCACAGCGTCCGCTAATCGTCACGGACGTGCCCGGCAGCCGCCACTTCGTGCGCGATGGCATCGAAGGACTGATTGTTCCCCCGGCGGACCCCGCAGCCCTCGCTGAAGCGTTGGCCCGCCTTGCAGGTGATGCGGAGCTGCGCGCCCGCATGGGACAAGCTGCCCGCACCCGAATCCTCGACGGCTTCACAATAGATCATTTAAAAAGCGGCATCCGCGACGCCTATACCGGGCTCGTTCGCCAGCAAGCATTATAATGGCCGCTCCACTCCTGACATTGAAAGACATCCGCCTGACCTTCGGCGGCACACCTCTCTTAACCGGCGCCGATCTGATTGTGACGCCGGGTGAGCGGCTATGCCTCGTTGGCCGAAATGGGTCGGGGAAATCGACCTTGTTGAAGATCGCCTCCGGGTTGGTCGAACCCGATCACGGGGAACGCTTCGTGCACCCCAACGCGGTCATCCGCTATCTGCCGCAGGAAGCCGGGTTTGCAGGCTACGCCACGACCCGCGAATTCGTCGAGGCGGGACTAAAGCCGACCGATGAACCCCATGACGCGCTGCTCGCGCTCTATGCCTTGGGGTTAACCGGCGAGGAGAACACAGCGACCCTTTCCGGTGGCGAGGCGCGGCGAGCGGCGATCGCGCAGGCCATGGCGGCGCGACCAGACGTCTTGCTGCTTGATGAGCCAACTAACCATCTCGATCTGCCAACCATCGAATGGATCGAGAACGAACTCGGATCCGTCAAGGCGGCACTCGTATTGATCTCTCATGATCGGCGTTTCCTGGAGCGCTTATCCAAGGTTACGGTTTGGCTGGACCGTGGCCGGACACGGCGGCTGGAAAGTGGTTTTGCTGCATTCGAAGCCTGGCGCGACAAGCTGATCGAGGAGGAGGAGGCCGAACTGCACAAGCTCGACCGCAAAATCTCTCGCGAGCAACAGTGGATGCATGGCGGCGTTACGGGTCGGCGCAAGCGCAATGTGCGTCGTGTCGCCGAGCTTCGGGCTATGCGCCAGCAGCGTCGGGACCATCGCCGGGTGCAAGGCGACGTCAACCTGGAAGTTTCCGACGGGCTCTTGTCCGGCAGGCTTGTCCTTGAGGCGCGGGGCATTTCGAAATCGTATGGCGGCAACAGCATCATCAGCGATCTCTCGCTCAGAGTTCTGCGCGGTGACCGGCTTGGCATCGTCGGTCCCAACGGCGCTGGCAAGACGACGCTTCTTAGAATGCTGACCGGGGATCTTGCCCCTGAAACTGGCAGCGTACGGCTTGGATCGAATCTGGAGATCGTCACCCTCGATCAAAAGCGCGAGGATCTCAAACCCAATGCGACGCTCGCCGATTCACTCACTGGCGGGCGCGGTGATCAGGTCATCGTCAACGGCAAGGCGCGCCACGTCGCCGGCTACATGAAGGACTTTCTGTTCCTTCCCGAGCAGATGCGTTCGCCAGTCTCCGTTTTGTCGGGTGGCGAACGCGGCCGCTTGATGCTCGCCCGCGCGCTTGCTCAAACCTCAAATGTTTTGATCCTCGACGAGCCCACCAACGATCTCGATCTTGAGACGCTCGACCTGCTACAGGAGCTCCTTGGCGATTACGCCGGAACCGTGATCCTCGTCAGCCATGACCGCGACTTCCTTGACCGGGTGGTGACGAGCGTTTTGGCGCCGGAATGTAATGGGCTCTGGATTGAGTATGCGGGTGGCTATTCCGACATGATCGCTCAACGCGGCACCGGCCAAGAGATCAATGACACGGGCGCTAAACGCAAAATCCGTGCAACACCGCCGTCTCAAGGTCGACCAAATAGGTCTGTCGCCGCCTCGCCGGTTGGCGCTTCGGGCAAGCAGAAACTCTCCTATAAGGACAAGTATGCGCTTGAGACGATTCCCCAAAGGATCGACGAACTCAGTGCGAGCATTTCCAAATACGAAGAGCGGCTCGCCGCCGCCGATTTCTTCCAACGCGATCCCGATGGCTTCTCCAAAGTCACCGCGGCGCTCGCTTCAGCCCAAGCTACCCTTGCCAAACTCGAGGACGAGTGGCTCCAACTAGAAATGAAGCGCGAGGAAGTAGAAGGTCGGTTGAGGTAATGTTGGGTGCCTTGCGGCGATAGAAGCACTGCTTCCGTCCGGCGTGAGCGATGCGGTGCCGCCACGACCTCGTCGGCGATCACAAAAAAGCGGCGATCGACGGTTGTTGATGCGACAGCGCAAATAAGTCGTTGGCAAGATAGAAGGGGGGCATCGGCCCTTTGCTGCAGCCAAAAGGTCTCCTGCTTGTCCACTCGCTGATCTTCATCGATCGCGACACACGCGCAAAACCTGCGTGGCGGCGTTCGCAAGGGCCGGTTAATGGCCTACAGAAAAGGCGTCCGCAGAATGGGCCTACGCTTAATTGCACACCACTGCCAATCTCCGCGTCCTGCTGCCTCTCGTATAGCGGCACTGTACCCATGATCTCGGCGTACCACGTCGCCCTCAACTCGATGAGGATGTTGCCGGACGCAGGAACACAAAATCATCTGACAGACTCTCAAGGCGACGGAAACCGCTTCAGACCCGCCAGCTCGGCCCAGGGTCCCGAGGTATCCAACATGGCGACGATTGGAGCCCCCAGAATTGGGGGCAAATGAATGGAGGCGCCGCGTTCCTCGACAGCTACTACTTTGGATCTCGGCTTTCGCCATCGGGTAGACTTGGAAGATCTGGGTCGATGCAGTGCCAATTGGGTGCCGATTTTGTCCAGAAATGCGCAGCGGGCTTATAGATAGAGGGATCATCGAGGCTGCCGGCTTTGATCGAGAGGACATCAGGATAAGAGCTGTTTTCAGCAAAAAGCGGCGTTCCGCACGCTTTGCAGAAATGGCGTATGCGTATTGCTCCGCTGTCAGCGGTGCTGCGGAACGATGCCGTCTCGCCCTTAGTGATTTCGAGAGACTGGGCGGTAACTAGAAACACATAGGAGGGAGCGCCTCCGCAAACGTATTGGCAGTCTCGACAGTGGCAGACCGCAGCGCCCAGGATTTTACCGTCAATTTTGTAACGGATTGCGCCGCAGAGACATCCACCTTCTGCATTGATCTGGCCCATGTCCCTCTCCGTCTATTCATATTCTGCGAATTCTACCGCGCAAATGTTCGGGTGGCTGCATGGGGCGCTCAATTTGCGACGCCATCAGCTAAATTTATCATAGCGAATACGGTCCGGCGGCAGCTTACCTTGGCCTAACAGAACGCGGATGGCAGCGTCGACCATAGGCGGGGGGCCAGCGACAAAACCGACGGCGTTTTCGCCGAGGCCGACTGAGTTTTCGCTGAGGACGCGTGCAGCAACTTCATGCACAAAACCTTCCTCTAGCCGGATGAGCTCTGAGGCTGGGTGGGTGCTGGAAGGCGCGGCTTCGTGTGATAAGGCGAGAGTAACCTTCAGCCCACCACTGGACATCTCGGTCAAAGCGGCAAGTTTGTCGACATAGAACGTGTCCGCCAGTGTGCGGGCCCCGAAATATAGTTGACCACTATAACCGGGGAAGTGCTTAGCCCGTGTAGCATGTTCAAGGATCGACATTATGCCTGCGATGCCCGAGCCGCCTGTGATGCAGATCAAATCCCCGTCGGTCTCTGGTTGGAAGGTTGCCTTCCCGAGGGGCCCGAAAAGTAAAATTTCGGCGTCCTTGCCCGCGCTTTTGAAGAGCCAGTCGGAAAAGCCACCGCCCGGCTTGCGCTTGATCAAGAACGTCAGACGGCCGGTCTGCTGCTCGTAGTTTACCATCGAGTAGGCACGGCCACCGGACACGCCCGGCGCGTTCATGACCATGAACTGACCCGCTGAAAAGGTGGCTTTCTCATTCAGCACCACATCGAATTGTATGACGTCAGAGGTCAGCTTGCTCAGTTCATCGATTCGACCAATAAACCGCCTCGGCGCACCTTCTTCTGCCTGTGTCACAAGAGCGGGGACGCGGATGACGCAATTGCCGCGCGCTCGGGTCTGACACATCAGAATGTCGCCCCTGTCTCGCTTCAGCCGCTGAGCTCCGGGCGCATCGGGCCAGACGTCGAAAACGTCGCCGCTCATCACGCGTGCGCGGCATGTGCCACATGTGCCGGTGGCGCATTCGTAGGGGAGCGTTAGGCCGGAACCAAGACCGGCGAAGAGCACCGTTTCGCTGTCGTTTTGCGCATCAATCGGTAACTCGCCGGACTTCGTTTGAAAGATTATGGACATGGACTATGTGTTCAGCGCTCCCAATTAGGACTTGAAGAAGTCATCGTCGTCCATATCGTCTTCGTCCTCGAACTCGTAGAGGAGTTCTTGTTCAACGAATGCCATAAGATCGTCGCCATCGACCTTAACCTCGTATGACTTAAGCGGCCTTTCGGTTTCGCCCTGCATTTCGAGCGTAGCAAGGTCCCAGGCCCATAAGTGCTTAGTGCATGTGAGTACGCATCCCGCGATTACGCCTGATTCTTCTAACGGCTCCTCCATATGCGGACATACAGGCGGCATTGCTCGGTACCCGCCGTTGTAATGAGCGACGAGGACTGGAATACCGCCGGCCACCCAGATCTTCTTGAGCGAGTTTTCCGGCACGTCCGTCGTCTTGCAGACTTTTAACCAGCTCATTTTTAAGTTGTGTCTTTCCAGATTAGCTAATCAAGAACAATCATCCGGGCCGGCTAAGCGTCAGGTCGGCAACCGCGCATTCAATTGAATCAGGTAGTCGATATCAGAGCGGCCAGTGTGAGCCCTTGTCGAGACGGCGGTTGTCGAGACGAACTTCGCGCTTCACGAACATCGCAATTCCATCTTCGACCTTAAATGTGTCGATGTATTTGCCGAGTAGAAATAGCCGGCTCTCGCCAGAGTCGATGTGCGAGTTGGTGCCGTCGAGCATGTTCTGAAAAAATACAACTGAACTTAGGGCCTCTGCGGACCGACCATCGTCTGCTATGTCCACCGTATAGACCGACGTGTGCCGGTGCAGCGGTGAGTGGTCCGTGTTGTGCTTGGGCAGCATCCTGACCATATTTTCCATGTCCTTGTAGTCGCCCTGAAGGTAGATCATGTCCTTATTTATTTCGGGGCTAAACGACGTGATGGCGTAGTGGAAGTCAGGTGAACACAGTGCAAGCCAGTCCTCCCAGCGCTGATCGTCGAGCGCCAATGTCGCCCGGTAGATCGTCTCCCGCACCGCCGAAACCGTCTCCAGACTGTAGCTGGGCATAAAAGTAGTCCTCCTGGATGCGGTTCTAGCTGGCCGTTGGTCGGCCTTCGATACACCGCGCACTGGCCATCATTAGAGCCCGCGCGAGGAGAGCAATTTTGAAACGTCGGACAAGTCCGACGTTTCGTTGGTCGAGAATTACTCGGCGGCAACGGCCTGCGAGGGAGAATAGGCCTTGTCCGGCTCGCGCGGTGAACGGTTCATCCACCGGCCCCACTCGTCGTAGTAGTGGCGCATGCCGTTTTCATCGTGGATCGTTTGGTTCTCCTGACGACCGTGCAAGATGTTACGCGGTTCCGTGCCCGGACGCATTGTTGTGCCCTGGCCCGCCACACCGATGAGGTCCTCGTGCAGGTTGCGGCCGAAAGGGCCCCAAATCGAGTTGTGGTGATTGATGCGTATCATGCGCTCCTCAGGCGTGTCACTCTTCAGGCCGAGGCCACGGAACTCAATCATTACCTCATCTGGTCCGAGTGGCGTCACCACGTCGACGCGAAGCGCTGAACCACGAAGGTTAAAATTGAAGCCTGGGAATAGGTCAATCATGTACCATTGGTTCGGAGGCAAGTGCGGGAAAGACAGCTCCGCGCGACTTTCAAAGCCTTCGTAGTTTGCGTAGTTAACCTCAAAAGTGCCAACTACGACATGGCCGTGATCGAACGCCTCATTCTTGCGCGCGAAATAAGCGTCGTTGAAGCCAGTTACGCGGTTATGATAGTGCATGAAGTCATGATAAAATTCACTGTTAGTATCGTGCCATAGCTTGTAGTTGGTGCCGATCACAGCTTTGTGGTAGTGGAAAACTTCAAGCGGCTCTTCTTCCAGCGTTTGGCGAAGGCACTGGAAAGGCTTGCTGGCCCAATCTTCAAGAGAGACTGATGGATTGTCATCGAGGTTCACCCAGACGAAGCCACCAAATTTTACTTCGCAGCGCAAACGGCGCAGCCCCACGTTCTCCTTGCAGAGCCGATCCTGGTACCCCTCTTTCTCGCGCGCGACATAGACGCAGTTCCCCTTCAAATCGAACTGCCAAGCGTGGAACATGCATGTGATCCGCTTGGGATTGCCCGACGGCTGACCTTCAAGGAAGCTTCCCGATGGGCGACGTTCAATCAACATGCCGCGATGTGGGCACACATTTAGGAATGCGCGTATTTGATTGTCGGGCCCCCGACAAACAATGACGGGTTCGCGACCGATGCTGGTGGTGCGGAAATCATAAGGCTTCGGCAACTCGGATTCGTGGCAGACAGGCACCCACACATGTTTGAAGATCTTTTCGTTCTCCTCCTCAAAGATCTCCCGATCAGAGTAGATACGGCTGTCAATCCACTCGCCTTCTTGAAGCGGCGGTGTAGCGCGCCACTGGCTTTCGTTGCGTGGGGGCATTCTTGTCTTCCTCCTCGTTCGACGTCTTCTGCCGCCAAAAGGCCGGATGCGATGACGTTCTTCCCGACATTTATGCCGTCGTCGACGGATTTCTAAGAAAAAACGTGCGCTATCTTTTGCGATACGCCGGGACACTCCGGACCCCTCCTAGAGGAGCCTGGATACAATCAGTACTTGCACCAGTATGCACGGTTCGAGCAGCCGAGGCACAATCAAAACTCCCTATTACTTGATCGAAGCCGCAAATAAACTGAATGTTGCACTGCAAAAAGCTCAGGCTCTACAAAGTAGAAAAAGCATTGACTGCTGGATAATCCTGATAATTTTGATAGGATTTTCATAGGCGACAGAAATCAGATGATCAATACGAACGATTTTACATGGCAAGCATCTATGTCGTGCCATGTTGTCGCGGACCGACGGCTCTTACAGCCAAGGTCTCTAATCCATCTGTCGGCACGGAAAAAATGGAGGAGCTGATAGAAACTCAGAGGTTGGACGGTTTCGAAGATACCATCGTTTAGATGACACGCCGCGGCGACGGTTCGCCGCCGAGTTCTCCGGAGGAGACCCACGCAGACGCTTCACGGTCAAGCAGGCAAGAAGCCTGCGCGAAAATCACGATAACCAAAAATGAGCAAGCCATGCGATTGTCGTCATGGCTAACCCAAATAGCGCTCAGGGAGGAACCGAATGCTATCGCAATTCAAGGCCCTTGGATCGGTCGTGCTTCTTACTGCCGTCCCATTGCTTTCGCCGTCATCTGCTTCGGCAGTCGACTTCGGCAAGCCGGGCGAGAAAGTCGATCTCGTAATCGGCTACCAGCCCTACTACACCGAGTCTTGGTCGGGCGTCGTGAACAACGGCAAACAATTCTGGAAGAAGCACCTTCCGAAAGGCTCGACCGCCGAGTTTCAAGTTGGCCTCCAAGGCTCAGTCATCGTAAACGCCATGACTGGTGAGAAACAGCACATCGGCTACATGGGTGATATGCCAGCCATTGCCTCAACGTTTCGCAACTTACCCGACCGCGGCAGCACCGACATTCGTATCGTAGCGGCGCTCGGCACTTCTAAGCAGCAGTGCAACATCTTCCTAGTGCGGAACGATGCGCCGCAGTTCAAGGATGGCAAGGAAGCCGTTAAGTGGATGGACGGCAAAACGACGTCTGCGCCGCACGGTGCATGTACTGACCGCTTTGCTCGTCTCGCCTTTGACAAGGCCGGCATCAAACCGCGCCGTTACCTCAATCAGAACATTGAGGTCATCACCACGAACTTTCGCGCCGGAAAGCTTGACGCCGCGGCCATTTGGGAGCCGACGGCAACTAAGATTGCGAAGGCTGGTCTTGCTCGTCGAGCAGCCTCAGGTGAGGACTTCGACGCCTATGACGGCGCCTTCATGGTCATGCTGAATGATCTCATTCAGCAACGTCCAGACGTCGTAAAGGGCTGGCTCAACGCTGAACTCGATGCTCAGCTATTCCTGGCGGACCTCAACAACGCCGATGCAGTTGCGGCGATGGCTGAGGCGCAGACGGAGCAAATCGACAAAAAAGTTCTCTGGGCCGCACTCTATGCCGGTCCTGCGGGCACGACAAAACTAACGCTTGATTTCGCGATAACCGAGCGTGCACAGAATTTGATCAAAGCTGCCACCGCGTTTCTCTATAGCTTGCCTAGGAAGCCGGCTGCGGCAGAGACAGTCCGCGAAGATGGTATTATGCCTGACTTCGCGTCAGAGGTGCTCAAAGAGCGGGGCTTAACCGCACCCGTCGGCGAGATAAAGGCACAGTAAGCCTAACCGATGTCGGGCTCCGATCACCTTTGCAGGCCGGAGCCTGACTGGCCTACTCCGTATTGTTGGAGCGCTACTGGTAATTTTCTGACCGGCATTGTCATACATTTGGCGAAGATCCGCAGCTCAAGAGCGCAAACTGCGACTTGCTCGCCAACTCTGCGATCGAAACCTCAGCCCCGGAGAGCTCATGAGCCAGGCAACAACTGCAGCCCCACAGCAGACAACAGCGCCGACCGGCTTCTCCTTGTTCATCTATCGTCTCAAGAAGTCGCTGCTGACGCCGGACCCTTACCTCACAGTCTTTGGGGTGGCGCTCTGGCTGTTTACTTGGTGGTTACTCTGCGAAGGGCTTCGCGTTGATCGCTTCGACAAAATTCCGGGACCCGTTGCCGTATTCAGTGAACTGTTCTCTCGGACGCCCTTCCAGGGCATCTCGATTTTTAAGTCTGAGTATTATGAACATATCCTTGTTAGCTGCCAGCGGATCTTAATTGCTTTTGGCATCGCCACCGGCGTCGGAGTTCCGCTCGGTCTCTTTATGGGCTGGTCGAGGCGCATCCGCGACTACGCTTTCCCGATCCTGGAGATGTTGCGTCCAATCCCAATTTTGGCCTGGGTTCCGCTTTCAATCCTTATGTTCCCAGGCTTTGAAGCACCAGTGATTTTCCTGGCGACGCTGGCGTCGCTCTTTGTGACGACGCTCAATACAATGCTCGGCGTCGACTCGATTGATGAGGCTTACTTCCGGGCTGCGGGCTGCCTCGGTTCAAGCAACTGGGACATCTTTAAGAACGTCGTCGTTCCCGGCGCCTTACCCTTTGTCTTCACCGGCCTACAGATTTCGATCGGCGTCGCCTGGTTCTCGTTGGTTGCTGCCGAAATGGTATCGGGCGACCTCGGCCTCGGCTATTTAATCGTCGATTCATACATGAACAATGTCACAGTGCCGATGGTGATCGGCATGATCACGCTCGGATTCGTCGGCTGGATCACATCTGTCATGGTTCGGATGCTCGGCAATTGGCTCATGCAGTGGCACGTCAAAGCGCTAGCACTGCAGGGGCGCTGATGTCCTGCAATCTGAAATCAACAAGACATTGGCTATGATGAACAGTCCCACAACCTTTCCCAAAGCAGGCGCACAATCGATGCCGAACCTGAATACGCGTGGCGCGCTCAGCATTCGCAACGTCACGAAGATTTACGATCCTGAGGGCGTAAACGTGATGGCGGTTAAGGACTGCTCCATGGAGATCGCAGCTGGTGAGGTCTGCATGATCGTCGGACCATCGGGGTGCGGCAAGACCACCCTTCTCAACGCGATCGCCGGCTTCCACTCCATTACGTCCGGCGAGATTTTACTCGACGGAGAGTTGCTTTGTGGCCCCGGTAAGCCGAAGGCGGACCAGGGCGCGGAGCGCATGGTCGTGTTCCAGAATGGTGCTCTTTTTCCTTGGAAGACGCTTGCCCAGAATGTTGCCTACGGCCCAAGGGTCCAGGGCCGCTCATCAAAAGCAGAAGCAATGGAGAAGGCTCGCGACATGCTGGCCGAGGCCGGGCTGGGGAACGTTACCGAAAAGTATCCCGGAGAAGTCTCCTCAGGCATGTCACGCCGCGCCGAGATTGTGCGGGCGCTTATCAATGATCCTAAGGTGCTGCTCCTCGATGAGCCCTATCGCGCGATGGATGCTCTCACAAAATCCATTATGCACGAGTCGCTCCTGGAGACTTACGATCGCACCAAGGTAACAATTTTCTTCATTACCCACGACCTTGAAGAAGCAATCTTCCTCGGCGACAAGGTGCACATCGTCACGACGCGGCCCTGCCAGCTGAAGAAGACTGTGGAGGTCAATATTCCTCGACCGCGATCCTACCAGACGCAGTCCTCCGAGGAATTTCGTCATCTGATGGAGGAGGTGAATGAAGCCGTTCACGAGGAGGCAATTAAAGCCTTCCAGGCCGGCGAACGCGAATTGGCCTGAGGAAAAAGGAGCCGAAGCGAACTTATGACCGACATCGCGCAACCCAGCCACACAGGCGCCTCTGCAATGCCGAAGAAACGATCCCGTTTACACAATCTTGCGGCAAACAAGTCGCTTTGGCGTGGTATCACGGCAATTGCCGTCTTCCTCGTCATCTGGGAGATTGGTGCGCGCTGGGACGAATGGTTTGGTAAGGAATGGATGATTCCTGGCATCGGGCTTATACCGCCGCCAAGCGATGTCTTTGAGGTCTGGCTCACGGTGTTGCCAAAACCCGGTTATTGGAACAGCTGGTACCAAAGCCTCGCGCGCGTACTGTCGGGTTTCCTTTCAGCTATGATTATTGGTATCCCTTTTGGACTAGCGCTCGCTGTCAATAAGTACTTCCGAGACATCTTCTTTCCGCCGTTTGAGATCCTACGCCCGATCCCACCGCTTGCGTGGGTTCCGGCCTCGCTGATCTTCTGGCCGACCAACGAGATGTCGATCGCGTTCGTTACCTTTCTAGGCGCCTTCTTCACGATCGTTATTAACGTTGTCGGAGGTGCCAGAACGATCGACGTGCGATATCTCCGGGCAGCCCAGTCCATGGGGGCCTCCCAGTGGGATCTTTTCTCAAAAATTATACTTCCTGGGACGCTGCCCTCGATCTTTACTGGCGCAGCCGTCGGCATGGGTATTACCTGGGAGGTGGTGTTGGCCGCAGAGATGATTTCTGGCGGCGGCACTCAGGGCGGCGGCGGTCTAGGCTTCTTCATCTGGAACTCGTACATGGGCGGGTCGCTGGAGCAAATCGTCGTCGGAATGATCTCGATCGGTATCGCCGGCTATCTATGCTCAAGCGCCATACGGATGCTCGGCGACTGGTTTATGCCCTGGCGGCGGCTCTTTTGATTGGTGTTGCCGGATCGCGTAGAGAAACAAATCGAGGTCGAAAATGGCGCAAGACACCTTAAGTCACGTCAAAGAAACAACTGCTTCAAGGGCCGGACAGAGCAAGGTGGAATTCCGCCACGTTTCGAAGGCCTACGGCGAAGAGTGGGATCTCGAGCCCGTTATTGAAAATCTTTCCGTTGACGTGTTGCCGGGCGAATTAACTGTCATTGTCGGTCCTTCCGGATGCGGGAAGTCGACTCTCGTCAATCTCATTGCCGGTTTTGAGAAACCTGATAGCGGCAAGATCCTGCTCGATGATAGCTTGGTGACAGGCCCCGCTCGCGACCGCATGGTGGTCTTTCAAGAAAGCGCTCTGATCCCCTGGCAGACGACCTACGAGAATATCGTCTTCGGTCCAAAGTTGCGTGGCGATCTCAAAGGAAAAGCCCTGCGCGCGGAGGCCGAACACCTGCTGGTCAAGGTTGGGCTTAGCGAGTTTAAGAACAAATACCCTTTGCAACTGTCCGGTGGCATGCAGCGGCGCGCCGAACTCGCGCGGGCACTGATCAACAATCCCCGTATCATGATCATGGACGAGCCATTCCGCGGCCTCGACGCGATGTCGCGCGGGTTGATGCAAGAATTTTTCTTACGCCTCTTTGAGGAAAACCGCCGCACAAACTTGTTCGTGACATCCGAAATCGACGAAGCCATTTTTCTCGCTGACCGGATCGTTGTGCTTTCAAACCGCCCCGCTCAGGTAAGAGAGGTTATCGAGGTAAACCTTCCACGTCCTCGCGATTACAAGATGCTCAATTCGCCGGAGGCCTACGAAATCAAGCGCGAGGCCATGGCCATCCTGCACGAGGAAGCCATGAAGAGCTTCAAGTCCGGGTCTGGTGCTGATTTTGCCGAGACCTACGGCAAGGCTGGTAACTGAGGCCCCCGGGAGTGATCGCGCCATGATTGACGTATTGATCCTCATCTCGCAGCGTCACATCGTGATCGCGCTGGCAATCGTCGGCGCGCTCCTGGTGACGGCCGGTTCCCTGGTCTCCAAGCCGCGCAGCCGAAACGCACCGGAGCCCGACCGACGCGACGACGAACAAAGCGTGTTGGCCCGGCGCTTGACCACCATTGGCTACATCGTCACGATGGCGTCCATTGCGCTCTTCATCGTTGCAGGGTTCGTTTCAGACCTGCGGCCCTGATGGGCGCCGGTGCCCGCCGCACGGCAGCACCCCCTTCTATCAGGACGCCTCCCCGATGACGCTGATCGAAACGCGAGACCTGTCGAAATCTTTCGGCACACATAAGGCGGTGAGCGCCGTCAGCTTTTCGGTAGCCCCTTCCACGATTGTCGGTCTGCTTGGCTCCAACGGCGCGGGCAAATCAACGACGATGCGCATGTTGGCCGGATCGCTCGGCCCCGATGTTGGTTCCGCATCCATCGCTGGCTATGACATCGTCAAGGACCGCCAGCAGGCGCAACGCGCGCTCGGTTATCTGCCTGAAGCTGCCAACGGATTTCCAAATCTGACAGTCGGCGAGTTCCTGAGCTTTGCTGCGCAAGCTCGGGGGCTGCGCGGAACGTCTGGCCGTCGCGCTGTCGGCAGCGTTACCGAAACGCTCGCTCTTGGCGCAGTATCTGACCAGCAACTCGGCACGCTTTCCAAAGGCTGGCGCCAGCGCGCATGGCTGGCGCAGGCGCTGATCCACGACCCACCCGTCCTGCTTCTCGATGAGCCGACCGACGGGCTCGATCCGAAGCAGAAAGTAGACCTGCGCCGCCTACTCAAACACCTTGCGAAAGACCGCGCGATTCTGATGTCGACCCACATCGTCGAGGAGGCCGAAGAGCTCTGCGACCGGCTCATCGTGATGAACGCCGGGCGTGTTGTCGCGGACGCCACCAAGGACGAACTCTGCGATGCGGACGGCCGGCTCGCGCCAGCGCTCATTCGCCTGACGAGCGACCACTCCCAAGCGGAATCCGCCGCCGCATGACTGCTCCTTTGCAAGACGGTGCTGATCCCAATCACCGGCCGGGCGCTGCGCTCGGCCAATGGCTCGCCGACACCCTCACCATCGCCCGCCACGAAGCCCGCCAGCTGTTCTATTCGCCGCTGACCCTGATCTTTCAGGTCTGGTTTCTCCTGGCGCTCGCCATCCTCATCTTCCTGGTCGCAGATTTCTACACGACCGATCTTGCCACCTTCGATCTCCAGTGGACCTTCCTTCCCTGGGTTGCTCTCGTCATGGCCCCTGCCCTTGCTATGCGCGCCTTTGCCGAAAGCCCGGGCGATCGTGGCCTGGAACTGATGATGTCGCTGCCCGTCCCCTCAAGCGCTATCGTTGCCGGAAAATGGCTAGCAGGAACCCTGGTGCTGCTCCTTACACTGGCGATGACGGCACCCTTTGTCTTCACCGTCGGCTATCTCGGAAATCCGGATTGGGGCATCGCGACCTCGGGATATCTGGGCGCAGCCCTACTTGTTGCTGTGTTCTATGCCGTGGCGATACAAGCTGCTGCTTTCTCGAAGGATCACGTCGCAGCCTACGTTGCGGGTCTTGCCGCGCTGACGGTGCTCTTGCTGATCGGTTGGGATACTGCAGCAAAGGTTTTGGGCACCGGCCCCGCCGCTGAATTCGTCTCTTCGCTCATCACGATCTCTCCGAAATACTGGCTCGACCGCATGGCGCAAGGCCGCATCGAATTGGCTGCCGTTGCCACGATGCTGCTGCTCATCGCGGCAGCTCTGGCCGGTGCAACATGGATGATCGAGCGCCGCCGTATGGCGCAGCCAACAGATCTCCAGACGTCGGCGCTCGGCCTTCTCGCAGTCCTTGGGGCGGTCATACTCCTCTCCGGCACCGCACGGCTTCCCCTTTCTCTCGATCTTACCGCTGCGCAGGAGTTCACCCTGCATAAGGAAACGCGCGCCGTCGCAGTCGCAGCGCCGGAAGGCATCGAGATCGATTTCTACTATAGCGAGGATGAAACGAAGATCCCTGCGCGCATCCGCCAGCACGCTAGGCGTGTCCGCAATCTTCTCCACGAAATCGCTGGACACGCCGGCGGCCATATAAAGGTCGTCGAGCACCGCACCAGCGAAGACACGGAGGTCGAGGAAAACGCCAGCGCTGCAGGCGTGCGCCGCATCCTCATGAGCTCGGGCGATAGTTTCATCCTGGGCGCCGTCTTCCGTCACGCCGATCGCCAGGGCGTGATCCCCTACTTTGATGAGGAACGCGCCGAGCTGCTTGAATACGATCTGGCACTGGCCATCAACGCGCTTGGCCGCAAGACGACTCCCCGCATCGGGCTGCTTTCGCCGTTGCTGCGGTCCTCCAACGCGCAAACCCCGCGTGAGGGTCTTGCCATGCTGGAGGACCTCAAGCGCAACTATGACGTCGCCATTATTCCCCATTTCTCCGACGAGCTGCCTGACGGACTCGATGCCCTCATCGTCATCGATGCGCGGATCCTAAAGCGCAGCATGCTCTATTCCATCGACCAGCATCTGATGGCCGGTCGCGGGCTGATCGTCATGCTCGACCCCTATCCTCGGTTCAATCGCGCAGGGCTGGCAGTGAAGCCTGATCCCGGCGGCGAGATCAACGACATCACGGACCTTCTCGCAAAGTACGGAGCACGTTACCGCGGCGACGAAGTTGTCGGCGATGGCGCACTTGCTGCTCTCGTAACAGGCAGCGATGGACGCCAGCTCAATTATCCGTTCTGGCTTCGCGCCAAGCGCTCAGCGCTGTCCTCGCGCCATCCCGTAACCGCGAGCCTCAATGAACTCCTGTTCTCCGAAGCCGGAGGCATCGACATCGACGCGGGCAACAAGTCTGCCGTCGCCCTGGTCGAGACGACGGAAGACCGCTCAGGCGTTCTGCCGCGTGATGAATTCAAGGAAGCAAATGCCGACAAGCTCGTAGCCGACTTCAAGCCCTCTGGCGGTAAAGCCCGCGTCATTGCCGCAGCCATCGCCGGTCCATACGAGAGCGCGTTCAACGGACCGCCGCCGGAAGACGGGTCGTCGGAGCCGAGCAAGGATGAGGAATCCGCGGCAAGCTCTGAACCCGAGCCAGCTCAATCCACCGAAAAGCCACCCCCCCCGAATGAAACCGAACTGCCCAAGAAACCAAAGGCCCACATTCCCGACACCAAGGCAGCCGGTCTCTTCGTCGTTGCCGACGCCGACTGGTTGTTCGACCCGATGGCCCTGCAGGCCGTCTCCGTCGGGGAGCATAGCGTGACGCGACCGCTTAACGACAACGCCGCTTTCCTGATCAACCTGGCCGAATATGCCACAGGAAATCCGCGCCTGATCGGCATTCGCTCGCGCAGCGCGCTGCGCCGCCCGTTTACGCGGGTCGCCGACATGCTGAAGGAAGCCCAGGCCCGCTACCGCTCGCAGGAAGCCGATTACGTCGAACGCATCGCCGGCGTTGAAGGCGCCATTGCGAAGGTTCTCGAAACGACGGGGGCAAAATCCGCCGAACAGCTGCCTGATGCCTTGCTGAGGGAGACCCGCGACTTGCGCACGAAGCTGCTGCCGTTCCGCCGGGAGTTGCGCCGCATCCGCCGCTCCATGCGCGAAGATGTCGAGGCCTTGGGTTTGCGGCTGACGCTGCTGAACCTGTTCGGCGGGCCGCTGCTCGCACTCTTGTTCGCAGCGTTCATGTGGAAACTGCGGCGCAGGAGGTGCCTGGCCGCAGTTTCACCGAAGTAAGGAAGAGTAAGAGGAAAAGAAATGCGCGCCTGAGCCAGCGCCTGGACCGGCTCAGACGGTTCGTTTAACGATAGTTGAAGATGTCCGGCCGCGGATCGGGGATGAAACCGTCCTTGTTCGGCATCTCCACCTTGCTCATCGTCTCGGCGTTCATCGTTGCGTTGGCGTCAACAATATTGGCCTTGTGCAGGATGTATGCGGAGACTGCATAGATCTCGTCGTTGGACAGCGATCCCGGCTCGTTAAACGGCATGGCACGCTTGGTGTAGTCGAACAGCGTCGAGGCATAAGGCCAATAGCTCTCCACCGTCTTCTTGGTCTTTGGCGTGCCGATGGACCCGCGCCCGCCGATCAGGGCAGCACCGCCGGCTTCTTTAACGCCCTCCATATTTTCACCGTGGCAGGCCGCGCACTTCGAGGCGTAGACCTCCTTGCCCTGGGCGACAGTCCCCGACCCCTTCGGGTAACCGCGACCGTCAGACATCACGTCGATGTCGATGGCCGCGATTTCCTGTTCGGTCGGCGTCGTACCGAAGCCGAATGTCTCGGCGCCAGCAACCGCCGCGAAAGACAAGGTGACGACAAATGCGCCAGCGACGACCGTCGCGCCACGAGAGGGCACAGTAAGTTTCTTATTCATGTTCGTTCTCCCTGACCGCGCTGTGCTCCTTTGCGAGAAGCGGCGCGGCCATTGCATCTAAATCGCTATGTTCCTCACACCTTGTGGGCGGCATTGACTACCGAACCGTCAGCACCGATGGCCCAGGCCATGATCCCGTTGAGGTGATAGATGGAGGCGAACTTCGCATGACCGTTGACGCCGCGAACTTCGTTGATCGAGGCGATGGTCGGCTGCATGTAGCCGGTTTCGTCGATACAACGGCTGGCAATCAACGCAGGATTGCCATCCCACATCCACGGGAAGCGGAAGCGCGTATGGCAGATCGGCAGAATAGGCCCTTGCAACGAGGCTAAATGCCAAGTCTTGCCGCCGTCGGTCGAGACCTCAACGTCCTTGACACGCCCGCGACCCGACCATGCCAGACCGGTGATCTCATAGAATCCCGGACCCGGAAGCTTCATTTCACCCGACGGGAAGGTGATCACCGACTTGGCTTCCATGGTGAAGGAGAACTGACGCGCTTTGCCATCCTTCACGACATCGGTGTATTTCGACGTCTCTTCCCTTGTCTGGAACGGCTTGTCGCTAATTTCCAGGCGGCGCAGCCACTTAATGTGAGTATTGCCTTCGTAGCCGGGAAGCACCAGGCGAATGGGATAGCCCTGCTCAGGCCTGAGCGCTTCGCCGTTTTGCCCGTAGGCTATCATCGCATCCGACCACGCCTTGTCTATCGGTACGCTTCGCGTCATGACCGCGGCGTCCGCGCCTTCCGCGAGGATCCACGCTGCACCCGGTTTGACGCCGACTTCGTCGAGGATCGTCGACAGCGGTACGCCGGTCCACTCCGAATTGCTGGTCAGGCCATGTGTGCCTTGCACCGTCTTCAAGTAGGGGGCCTTGAACTCGGTAAGGCCGTTCCCCGAGCATTCTATGAAGTTGATGCGTGAATCGGATGGGAAGCGTTTCAGGTCGGCGACCGAGTACTTTTTCGGCGTATCGCACATGCCGTGTACGATGAGCGAGTGGCTGGCCGGGTTGATCGTCGGGATGCCGCCATGATGGCGCTCGAAGTGAAGACCCGACGGCGTGATCATGCCCATCCCTGCCGCAAGCGGCGTCATGGTCCAGGAAGACTCCTTGGTTTTCGTCGGGAAACGCCAGCGCACTTCGTCTTCAAACTGTGACCGCGAGCCGTAGCCGCCGTCGTCGTTGGTAAGGCGGCCCTGTTCCTTGGTCGGATCGGGCGGAACCTCGAATTCCTTGGCCCCTGGAGGCGCGGCGGCCCGAGCCACCATCGGAAGCGACCCAGCCGCCGCCGCAGCAGCAGCAGCGCCCGCAAAGAACGAGCGACGGCTGGCGACAGGGTTGGGGAACATCCCTTCGCGGCATTCGCATTCTTCGAGTTCTGCTTTTCGCGCCATCAGCGCACGTTTTTCTGCGTCCTTCATCCCTTCCATCAGCTCGAGCTTATCCTTGGGAATATCGAGCTTGGACAGGTCCGGGTAGGTGAGTTCGGAATTCTCGGCTTTCGTCATGCGATTCTCTCCCGTTTGATAAAAAACCGGCTCGGCGCGCGAGACTGCACGCCGCTGGGAAGAATTCTTTTTTATGTTCGCCATTCGTCGCTATTTTGATCCAGCTCCCCTGCATGGGCGAAAGTCCGGAGCAGAACCGACTTTATTCAGACGCTGATCCTCGTGGGTCATCATCAGAACCCACTGAAGCTTGCGACTGATTGAAGCAGGTTGCCCCGCACGAAACGCGTTTTCCAATAAATGCTGCCTATCCGAATGCGTACTTCGTCTATCCAACGCAGATGCAAAAAAGACCTGGGCCAAGCTAACTTATAGGTGAGATCTATAACTATTTTAATTTCCAAATTGAGCTCAATCAACGCGCCTCAGGTGCACAGCACCATATTGGTTGCACGAGACAACCAACCAGCGGCGCAGGTTCATCAAGAGCCCCGCCGGTATCTGAAAGCGAAGGGAGCACGGCGATGCAGACAGGAAATGAAATCGCCTATCGGCCGGCCTGCCAGGGCAGAACGCCAGCGGAGTGTTCAAACTGCACCATCGCCTACGACTGTGCGCGCGCGCGCTCCGGCCGTATGCTTGCCTGGCCGCTTGTCGCTCTCATGGTCGCTGCTGGCTTAGCTGTTCTATCGCAATTTGTTTTCGGGTGATGACCGGCCGTTAGCCTCAGCTCCGGGATCGCCAGATTTCGTTTCTGATTTGGATTTCTCAGCTTTTCGCAAAAGCGAAAACGGTAGAAATACATTTTTCGGTGAGATGAAAACCGAGAAGTTCGCTGTCGAACGCCACGCCATCCGAGGCGAACTTCTCGGAGACTCCTACACTATCCAGCTTTGATTTCCTCGAGCTTGCGCTCCCACTTCATGTCTCGGGCGAAAGCCTCGAGTTCATCAGGTTGCATGTTGATCGTTTCTTTCGGACCTGGGTAATCCCGATCTACGACATCTTTCATATACCGAGTGATGACATCTTCCATGATCGGGATGAGATCGGTGTATATGCGCGAGTGTTTGGGCACGTGCTCTTCCCATAGGTGGAAGAGGTCCGAGGAAATAATATGCACCCCATCCGCCCTGCAACCGGCGCCGAGACTTATGACCGGCACAGGCAGAATCTCGGCAAGATATTCGGCCACTTCCGACGTCGTCACCTCGCATAGGATCGAGAAGCAGCCTGCGTCGACCATAGCCTTTGCATCATCGATGAGTTCCTTCGCGCGCCGGGCGGTTTTGCCTTGTGCGATGAAACCACCGAGCTGGGGCATCCGCATTGGCGTGATGCCGATGTGTCCCTGCACGGGAATGCCGGCTTGCACGATCGCTTCAATGTTGGGAGCGTGGTGCCGATTGCCCTCGCACTTCATGACTTCGGCATTTGCTTCGTGGACGAATCGGCCAGCGTTCTCAATCGCCTGTTCTTTGGAGACATGGAAGCTCCAATATGGCATGTCGACCATGCGCATGCCGTACTTCGATCCGCGGTCGATGGCCTTGCTCATCATCATGACCTCTTCGAAGCTCACCGAAACGGTGCTCTGATGTCCGAAAAGGATCATGCCTCCAGTGTCGGAAACGCACAGAATATCCATGCCGAGCCGGTCTGACACAACTGCAGTACGATAATCGTAAGCGGCAAGCTGCGTTATCGGCTCGCCTTTTCTCTTTTTAGCCATCAGGGTATTGATGGTGACTTTCTTGCGCTTTGCGGCCTCAGCCATGGCGCTCCTCCAGGGAAATTATCTATCGTTATTGGGGCTTCATGCAAGACGACGTGCTACCCTAAAACCGGAGAGGTCCCGGGCGCAGCCTTGCACTGCCAAGTGGGCGCTTTGCTGCGTCGAATAGTCAAATCCGCAACGCCTATCAGGGGTTTGTCTGCGGCTATGACGCCAACCGGCCCCGGTGTGAGATGGTCTCAACCGGCCAGCGCGACGTAGGCGATCTTCGCTAAAATCAGCGCTCCAACGGCGATCATCAGGGTCGACACGAAGGCTCTTAGGGTCGCTTTCGGAAGCGCATGCGCAATTAAAGAGCCGCACCATGTTCCTAGCGAGATCCCGGCCGCCAAAAGGCAGCCGAGGACGATATCGAGGCTTCCCGAGTAGCTATAACCCGCAGTCGCCAAGGCAGCGATTGGCAGCTGGATGGCCTGCGACAACCCAATCGCGGTCAGGACCTGTATCTCAAGCCACATCAGTATAGGGATCAGTATCAATGGCCCCCCTGTTCCGGTGAGCGCTGAGGCGAACCCCGTTACAGCCCCGATAATCGCCAGAGCCGGTTTTGTAAGGCCGGTGCCCACCTTTACTTCTGCGTCAGATCCCGCCAAGAGTGAATTAAGCCCGGAGGCGGCGGCGAGGAGCCCGATACACAACTCGAGGATCCAGGCGGACGCTGTACTCGCGGCGAGCGCCCCAGCGAAGGCCGCCGGCATAGCCCCCAACCACATCCATACCGTCAGATCCCAGCGAATCGATTTGTTCCGAGCATACGCGAATGTGCCGATGGCTCCGGAAACGAGATAGGCAAACATTGCCGCAGCGATAGCCGTGTGGATCTCAACGCCACTCACGTAAGTCAGCAGAGGAACGAGAATTACGCCCCCTATGCCGACACAACCAATCAAAAGACCGGCGGCGAATGCAAAAAAGATGAAGAGGACAGGATCGGCAGTCAGCATACGGCTTCCTAAATAGCGTCGCCGAATTCGATTGATCCAGTTTATCAATGTTGTAGTTTAGGCTATAACTTATTTTCTTGTCAGCTGCTGTCGATCGCTAGGTACAGAGCAATAATAATCAGCGGACGGCCCGCCACTTAGATAACGCCTGGTAGGCGAGAGGAAACCATTTGTTTCTCAGGCAATTCAAATATCTTGTCGCAGTCGTGGAAGAGGAGCACTTTGGTCGGGCGGCGGCGTACTGTAACGTCACTCAACCAAGTCTTTCAAGCGGGATCAAGCAGCTCGAAATCGAGCTTGGCGTTCCCATCTTTTTGCGCGGACGCGGTCAACGATTCCATGGCCTAACAGCCGAAGGAGAGCACGTAGCCAAGTGGGCGAGGCTGATACTGTCCCATTGCGACGCTATGCGCGACGAAATCAAGGCGATGCAGAAAGACCTGCACGGATCGCTGCGCATGGGCGCTATGCCATCGATGTCGCCAATACTGCCGCTGATGCTTCAGAAGGTCCGCGAGATCCATCCGGGCGTCCGAGTAGATGTGCATTTCATCGGCAACGAGGCCATGAAGCTGGGGCTCGACAATTTCACACTTGACTGCGCCATGACGTACCTTGAGAAGGCCGATCTTGGGCGCCGCAATTTTATGCCGATCTACACGGAACGTCTGAGCCTTCTTGTCCCCGACACACAAGAATACGATCACATGACCGAGATCTCTTGGAAGGAGGCAGCGGGCCTTCCACTTGCGATGCTTCGTCCGTCGATGCACGAACGCCGGTTCGTGGACGCTGCCTTCAAAAAGGCCGGGTGCGAGGTGGTGCCGAAAATCGAGTCCGAATCCATTTTGCACCTAATGTTTCAGGTGCAATTCACAGAACTCTGCACCGTGATACCGTCGCACTTTACGAATTTGCCGGGGCTTCATCCTGGAACAAAGGCACTACCACTAGTCAAGCCGGAGGTGAGCCAGGAGGTAGGGCTTTTCTGGGCGGAAGGTGAGACTGTAATGCCCATGGCAAGCATTATGGTGGCGATCGCAAAGGATTTTAATAAATCCGGTGATTTGCGCAAACTGCTCGGTGAGGAAGCGGGTAAACGCAATCGAAGGGCGGCCAAAGATAAGACTAAAACCAGCAGCCGCGGTCTAAACTAAATGTGTCTCGGCATGAAGGGTAGCACCTAGTTAGCGAGCTGTTTACGATGCGAGGCGGCCCGCTCGCGGAGGAACGTGCTGACGGCGGCCGCTTCCAAATCCTCGGTCATGATGCGTTGCACTGAAAGTACGCTCGACGGATCGAAATCACTCGAGAGCGCTTGAGCCTTTGTCCCGGCAAAGAAGAATGGCTCCGGTCGCAGCGCATCGCCCGCGGAGAGCCCGATGCGCAGTGCATCAACGGCGGTTCCCACGGGCATGGGGATCTCGATGCCAATCTGGAAGGTTTGCGGCCAGCACACAATGGGCTGGGCAGACAAGTCGGTGCCTGTGTCTCGGCCGATATCCTGGCGAGCAACTGCTAGCACCGCCGCAGCGTTGCGCATCCAGCCGTGAAGAGCCGATAGTTCCGCCTTGTAGGTCTCTGCTTCGTGCTCTTCATGATCTCCGAGCATCAGGTCCGTGGCGGGATAGGGAAGCTCCTTGGAGAAGCGGTCGCGGTCGACGCCACGGTGGAGCAGTTCGACGAGAATCCAGGCTTCGACATGCGCCGGTGTGCGCTCCTCGAGGGCGAGAATGTGCGGCGCCGGCTGTCCGCTTTCACAAAATTGCACCTCCAGTTCGGCGAGCCGCAGCTCAACCGCGAGATGTGGGCCGAACGTTCTTGTGCGCAACGCGCAGGCAGCGTCGTCCCATAAAAGTTCGAATTGGCGGTTGTCGTCGCCGGCTTCGAGATAGCTGTTCGCAAGCCGGGCGAGCCAGTGGACGGCATTGTGCGCCTGACGCCGGGCGTCCTTCAGTCGCTGCGCAGGGACGGGCTCTATTCGTTGCCATGTGATCTCGGTCATCGGTAAACCTCCAAAGGAGAGCGGATACTTTCTCATGCAGCTTCTTGGCCGTAATACAGCATCACAACATGTTTGGCCTCTGCGAAGAAACGCCAACGCTCCATGACGACCCCGACGCCCATCGAAACGACCGCCACAAGTGCAAAGAACGGCGTCGTGATCGGGCTCACGAAGGTCAGGAGTAACAGGCATACTACAGGAAGAAAGAACATCAGGTACAGTGAGAGCTGTCTTAGCTTTTCGGCATGCTTTCTGGCGACGGAGAAGCCCATTTCTCGCATCACATAGTTGGCTTGTGTGTGGGGCGGTTCGAGTTGCCGCACGCGGCCGAGATGACCGAGACCCGTCGCGTCTTCGGCTGTTATTGACTGCGGTTCATTGTCGATTGCTTGCCAGTAGGATCGCTTCACGAAGAACGCCGCGACCAGTGTCAGCAAGGGCAGCACGATCGCCCATGTCGGTAGCGTTCGGAACAGTGAAAGAACGAAAACGAATATCAGCCCGCCGCTGGCGACAGCAAGTGTCATGTATACGGGAACGGTCAGCAGCTGGTGCCAGGCACGGATGGTCGGCAAGGATGCGTAGATCATCGCGGTCGAATAGACCGTTGTGAGTGCTAGTAGAGCTGCCAGAATCGAGGCGAACATGACAGCGCCTTGAGTTTGCTCGTAAAAGACCCAGGCGATGCCGAGGATGCCAGCAGGTACGTAGGTTGCAACGGCCAGTACACCTTCGCGGGATAGCCAAGACGAGCGCCACTGTGAGAAAGCGCGCCAGGCCCGTTCCGGTCTTCCAAGGTGCGCCGTCGAGGACAACAATCCGCCGGTGATCAACAGCAATGCCAGGCCGAGACCGACCAAGCCGAAGGCCCAGTTGGTAGGCGCGCCACGAAGGGCGGATGCCAGGGCCATCCAAGTGAGGAGGCCATAGCCGGCGCCGGAAGCGGTTGTGAAGAAGATGACGGAATAGGCGGGGTGCATGTTGTCTCGCGGTTGTCGAGCGGGAGCGGTTATCGCGTGAGCATTTTGTCAGCCCAGGCAAAGAACCTGGTGGTGAGGTCACTGTTCTCGGAAAAGCCGGGCACGGTTTCGGCCGGACTGATGGATAGCTCTACGCTCGGCTTAGCGGCGGTTGCGCCGCTTATCCCGCTTCTCATCCTTCCTCCTGTGACATCAACTTGCTGTTTGCTAAACGCGGCAATGCCGTCGGCCCGGTTTCGCCCGTTCAGCGTCACGCGACGAGGAGCGGGACGCACTTTGCGGTATTGGTGCGGAAGGAAGCCACCTGTAAATTGCAGGGCATCTATTAGCTCATTGAGCAAGCTCGATGTTCCGTGCCTGCCATTGGGAGAAGGTGCCCGCGGAGAAAGCGATGTGGGGACTTAAGTAATTATGGCAAGCGCCTCCAAGGTAACCTTGGACTTTTTGCACGGACACATCGGTTGCCTGACGGCATAAAAGTGAGCAACCCATCATCTCGGAAAAGATCCAACCAAGGAATCCTTCGCTGCTCAGCCCTCCGAAGCGGACATTCGAGGCCATTGTTTCCGCTTAATCCCAGACAGCGGATTTCGCCCAACGCTGAGCGAAAGTCTGAGCAGGGCCATCTGCGGAGTTCCAGGCTCGCAAGTATGACCAGACGGTGCAGCTTGCTCAGTGCGGCCATGGCTGTGTCCTTGCCCCTTAAAACTGTGCCATCTTTTTAGCGGATATCTAAGGATGGTGGGATGGCTCGGAAGCGGTATTCAGACGAAGATATCTTGAGGCTCCTGCGTGAGGTCGAGCTGCATCTGGCATCGGGCAGTGACGTTTCGACGGCTTGCCGGAAGGCAGGTGTGAGCGACGCAACGTATTACAATTGGCGCAAGAAGTTTGGTGGCATGGGGCGC